>Ga0193743_1000198_pt1 | contig 48691 bp, 55 predicted proteins | sample L2c2metaG_FD_143038 | JGI IMG/M metagenome (GOLD analysis project Ga0193743, IMG submission 143038) | Soil microbial communities from a riparian zone of the East river system, Colorado, United States - L2c2 | ecosystem: Environmental > Terrestrial > Soil > Riparian zone | place: USA: East River... | reverse complement strand
AATGTGTTTCTCAAATTTTCCTTTCAGAAACACCCTTTGTGTTTCCATGGGAAAAACCCTTTAGAAATCACAAAACATGTCTAGAAATGGGTTTTTCTGGGGGAAACACCACCCAGTGCCAGCAGTGAAATTCAGTGAATACTCAGGAGTATTCTCATGACTTACTACCATTATTGGCATGTAGATGAGAACTGTGTTCTCAGTTACCCACCCACCCTCTACCTATTTAGACTAGCACACTACCTGTTTGTGAAATTTACATTTTAGGAAGCCCAACCAGCAGTTGAGCCATTGGGCTCTCCACCCCCTAATACAAGCACAATAAGTCCTGATCGTCATTGGAATGTTTATTAAGCTGTAAAACATTTTTTTATGCTGTCGAATATTTCAAATATAAAACTGTCCTATATTAATTGCCCACTGATTGCCCAATCAGTGGATTACCAGTGGGCAATTAATATAGGACAGTTTTATATTTGAAATATTCGACAGTGTGAAAAAAGCTTAATAAACATTTTGAATATTGATTTTCCCTACATCTCATTGCATATTTAATATGTTATGCTACATATAGGAATTCCCTAAACTTGAAATATCTCTTTTTCCAATATCTTACAATATTATTGAGTTGTAGTTTAATTTAGAAAAACACCATTTTTTGGGTTGGCTTTTGCCTTTCCTTTCTTAGGTTTGCGACCCCGTCCATCCACCTCTGATGCAGGTGTTCCTCATCCCGACACATTGTTTTCTTTGAGAAGTTTGCTGTGTATGAATATATTGACCTGTGTATATAGATTTCCTGAATTTACTGGGAGTCCAGCATTTTAATGTGCTGGAAGATTGTTAAATCTCTTTAATTTTTTTTTTTCCTGCAGCTTGTCTGATATTACAAACCAAAGACTATTTTATACAAACCTTTCTATTTAAGATATTTAATTCACTACAGGACTAAAGTTAAAAGTGGCTTTTAATCTTGAGCCTCCTGAAGTGTTATTACTTTTTGATCTCCTTTTCAACAGTCTTGAAGAATCTCTTCAAAACCAACTTTATCATATATTATAGTGATGACTCACCTCTCCCTTCTTTTTCAAAGCCGTCTCTGCATCATCCATCCTTTTCTCTTTGGTGTCTTCTGCTTCCCAATGTTAGGTACAAAATAGAATGAAAGACATCAGTTTACCTAGCTTTTCCTTGGCCACGTTAGTTGCCTTTTCTCCTTTCTCTATCGCTGATGCAAGCCCTTTACCTATTCCTTTATTCACCTATTATACCCTCTTTGTTAGATCCTGATCATAATAACAAGTAGACTCGTCACTCGTTGGTGCACATACTTTCTCAGCGACCTCTGAGACTTTCTCCGCCACTGTTTTGTAGGCTGCTGGAAAACTGTGGTCGAATGTGCGGATGGGCACTGTAGACAATGTGGTTCGAAGCATAATGAGTGCAGGAGTTGAGACCATGCCATGACGTCGATAGTGGAAGCTGAAGTAACCTGATGTCAGGTGCCTGCATTGCCACTGTGTTACGTAATTTTATCACTCTGAGTTACTGCCCTCACTGGCACAGGACCAGAGTCCTCTTCTCCGTGCATCGTCGTTTCTTTTCTTCTTCCCCGTCTTATCTGTACTATTATCCGCATAAATAAATGCACTTCTTTTCTCAGATCTTCCACTACGAGTATGTCTTTTACTTTGGACTTGCATATCGTTTCTCATGTTTTCCTCTCAGCCACCCTTGGTCCCATGTTGTCATTGGAATGTGGCACAAATACCCGAATTCTAAATGCACACATGTCGTTAGCATAGACACCATAGATCGTTCAGTGGACCCGAAGACTGGTATCATCCGAACCGAGAGGGTGATGGGTTGCAAACAAAAAGCGCCCCTGTGGATAGTAAAAGTACGTCTTCTGAGCAAGCTTTGCATTTTGCTACTTACCGTCCCGCTTTTACACAGCTCTTTGGCGGTTCGGAAGATGCTTTTATAAGAGAAATTTCCTTTGTGGACCCTGCCACACAAAACGTGACCATCACCTCCGTCAATCTCTCATTGTCACAATTTGCGACATGTTACGAGCAAATTCGATACACCCCGGTTTCTCCTCGCCGAACAGCCTTCACACAAACCGCAGAAATCCAGGCGCGGGTGGGTCTATGGCGATCGGCGACGGATCGTCTTGAACAATGGCTAGTACAACGTTTTGAACAAAACGCCCATCTAGGGAAATTAGGTTTCACAGACGTTTTGCGGAATTTATGGGAAGAACGACATCGTGTTACCTCTTAAAATAGTCCCAGACTCTCAAATCGTGCGCACCTTATCCGTTATGCTTTCATTTTGGTTTTAATTTGTGTAACAGATTCTGAATCACTGTAGACATATGTACACAATTTACTTTAATAGCTCTCTAGGCATACCCAAGGACGATCATAGGAACAGTATTTAACGCACGATATGGTCCATTTCGTACAAAAAAAGAACCAGAGATGTCTGCAATTTGCCCAGAAACATTAGCCAGGATGTTGCCAAAAACCTTTCAGCCTTGTACACAGAAATTCCACCCAAACATCTTACTTTGTGAAAACTTAATGAATGATAGTATTAGACACATTAATAGCCTGGGTGATTTCAAAAGACACACCAGACACCACATCTTCATCCTGAACCTGATGGGATAAACTGACCTTTTGTGCATGTGGAGAGAACTTGCTGGATTTTCCCTGTTTGTAACTACGATTAGTACCTCAATAAACGATACAATGGCCAGCTGACCCTATTGCGAACTTTTCAGCGCTCATACACTTTAGACGAAGTTGAGTTAGGAAATCTCACCAGACAAGACAATATCGGAAATTTGCAGCGAGAGATCGATGAATCCCATTACAAACATCCTATGAATGCAAACATCAGACACACTACTTCTGTTTTGACATCATAAAAAGAGGGGCTTGCCTCAATAGTTGCCCCCCTTCTCAAGCAGATAGGGTCTGAGAGGTCTGGGTGAGCCCCCCGCTTTTTTGTGTATATTTTTACTAAGCGAAGTTCATCCCATATGCGATCAATGAGGTAGTCAAGACTGCACAAAAAAGGATGAATTCAAGTTGGAGATAGAATATATAATTGCACTGACTTGAGATCCATCTCGCAGCTTATCACGACTGTGTTCGATTCTCGTGCAAGTTTGTCAGTTTGTTCCAGACTGATGGAGTCAATCTTGTTATAAACGTCTAAATTATTGTATGAGCCGTGAAACCACTCAAACGGACGAACATCGCACATAGACATGGTATATATTTCCTGGTACCTGTTACTTTGATGATAAAATTGATCATTATGGTCACGCAAACTGAACGCGTTACCAATTAGGACGTCGATAAACTCGTCAGTTGTAATCTAAATCGATACATTATTAGATTATGAATGTTGATAGAGAAAACAGTGCCTACATCCTCCCGTATCATAATATCACAGTTGTGAAGTTTATCTTGCAGAAGTTATCAAATTGGAAACCAAACAAGAACGAATGTAGTAATCGACTAACATCCGGCCAGAATCGTACGAATGGTTTTTTCATCAGTTTTTGTTAATTTAACTGTGCTGTTGAAGGTAATCTAGAAGAAATACATGAGCCAACGCCTCTTTTACTTTTCAAAAAAGGTCGCTACGTACACCACCAGTGGTTCTCTTCTTGAACACGACATCTGGCTTGTTCTTGTTCAGCCTAATTCCAACAGCATCAAGCTCCAATTCTAGGAGCCTTCTTTGCTCCTCAGATTTCGTCGCATCCAACATGATAAGAATTAGATCTGCTGTTTTTGCAGCTAGATTAATAAATAAGATAAGATAAGGAAGACATTTGAAGTTTTGAATCGTATAATCACACTTACTTGAAACTACTTGACGCCCACGCCCACGGCCTTGACTGGCACCCTCGACGATTCCTGGAAGATCTAGCAGTTGAATTCGTGCGCCTTTGTATTCGATTACACCAGGAATGGCCTGACATGGACTAGCCATTTAGCTATGGACGTACAAGATGAATCCAATAATTACTGTCAGAGTGGTGAACTCATATGCTGCAGTTTCCGAGGCAGTATGAGTCGTTTTGCTGAGCAATGTGGACTTGGTAGCTAATTATTGTAGACCAGTGGCAAGGCATCCGAACATCAACGCACCTTTCCTACTGAGGGAAATCCTATTAGAGCGACTCTGGCATCCCCAGATTTCTGTACATCGAATCCCGTACCCACTGGTCCTGACTTTGAAGTTGGTTCGAGAAGCTGGGCGCGATATCTCGCAAGTTTAGCTTTAAGAAGCCCAAGATGATACTCTGTTGCCTGTATTGCTTGGTGGCATAGGTCATTAAATAATTTGCATGACAAGTGGTGCTGACTTTATTTTTCTGGGCTGTGCGATACGCAAAAGGTTGCAAATTTTGAAAGTCGAGATGGAAATTTGGACTCACTGCGAGCCATCTCCTCTAATCAGATGAGGTTCATTAGTACCTAGTATTTCAGTGTCAAGGCAAGCGAGTTTACCCTCTATTTCTTTTATCTATGAAGATCATGAGCATTATTTCACGACGCAAATTGACGATAAGGATAAACCTTTTCTACGATACCCATTTCGAATGTGAGTGTACTAAGTGAGGAGCGAGTGTATGTAATCCCACTTCCGCTTTTGAGCGATTATTCCTCATTTCATGTTGCGGAGACATACCCCGACGCTGTATCCTCATCCGGAGCAGAACAATCTTATCCATGACGACGAGGAAGAGGATGAAGCACCCTGGGACGTTGCAAGTTCACAACGGGCATATCCTTCTCCTCCCCAGATCCCTACTTCAAATTCAAACAGAAATTTAAGTCGCACAACCAAAACACGTTCTTCATCCACCATAGTTCCTCAGCAGATCCCTAATGCAGGTATTACACAATATTCAAAGATCTATTCACAGTTTGTGCGACGATATAGATCCACTGGACTCGGGGACACGAGTGAACCCGATGATCCACGCAACGACCCAGACAGCCACTATTTTCAACGAGGCCTTGGGCAGCTCAATGATGCAGGCGACAATAGCGATGACGAGGATGCAGATCACGCATCTATCACCGTCGTCGGAGGTGAAGGCATTGATCGTGTCTCGGCTCTAATGCTCGAATCGGAGCCTTTACAACCTGCATCTGCGCAGGAAAGGGAAAGGCTTGATTGGCAAGCCTTGCTTGCTTCCGTCCTCTCTGGAGATGTATTGAAGTCGGAAAAAACAAGGATAGCAGTTGCCCTGGACTCTCTAGGCGATGATCAGAATAATCTTCAACTCAATCTATGGTTGGGCATTCGAGCCAAATTCCATGGACGCTCGGTAGAAGAGGAGAGGCGGCGGCTTGAAGAACGAAGACTCCGCACGGTCGACAATGTCATAAATGAGATTATGACCTTCAAAGTAGCTGATGTCAAAGTCGGTGAAGCTAGCGACATGACGGCTTTCGCGCTTTCGGAAGTCTCTACGGTTCTCCGCCGCCTTGATGTTGTCCAATCGTTATATCCCAGTCTGAAAGCATTTTACTTCGATAAGCCAGTAGCAGCAGAAGGAGCTTTCCAAGCACGCTGCGACACCCTCAATACCTGGTATACCGTTCTTACAACCCTTAAACATCATTTTGCCCTTCTTCGCCGATGGACCGGCAGTGATACTCTTGACGTCAACCAGCCTTATACTAGCAATGAAGTACCTATTGCAACACTATCTTCCTCTCGATTTGGTACTCCTGGTGGGCTAAATACAGAAATCGCCGATGGGACAAGTTTCGTGGAGCGACTTCTCAAGGAGGAATCCATCCAGCTCACATTTGAGAAAGGATTTCTTGTGACAGTCCACGCATTTCTAGGTGCAGCTCGCGATGCTCAAGTTAATCTCTCCTCGCTGTTCAAAGAAATGAATCTCCCGACTTTCGAGAACGAACTTGTACCATTGATTTCATTTCCTACGAAGCTGGCTCAAGCTGGACTTCGCCTGAGGTTGGACTACGTGCAGAAGTTGAAGGACCCAGACGTCCTGATTATCGACCAGATGTCAGAGGACTTGAAATTGAGTATAGGTCTGGCTTGTACGCTCAAGAGGCAATACGAAGCTATTTTAGCTCCAGATCCGGGAGGAAATTGGAATTTACCCCAATGCATCAATGAAGATTATGACTCGACAATTCTTGAGGCCTTGATCAGTTTTTTTAAACTCATACATTGGAAGCTCAAGAGTGGGGCCAAGGGGATATATTTCAAGGAAACCGATGTACTAGAAGCTCAATGGGCTACTTTCAACGACGTGAGCCTAACGGCAGCCGGTGGATCATGTCTAGTTGCAGAACAACTATGGTGCGTCTGGCTGGTCTGATTTGAAGATGACTCCTTGACCTGAAAATACTTCAGTTCCCTCACGAATAAGTTGATGGTACGAGTAACAAATTATTTTGATACACAAGTACGCGTGCCTTCGGGAGAGGATACAAACGAGCATGGCCAGCACAGCTATCAGTCCAAAGCTGATAAAGGACTTTTTGATGCTAACTTGGACCAAATTACACACATGCAACAAGAGTCATCGACAAGGAAGAAGATGACAGATCAACAGATAATTGGCTGGTATAGCAAAATTCTGGGCAGTGTCCGTCTGCGATATCGAAAACTACAGCGATTCGCAAGGTAAGAACTGTGAAATTTGCTCTTTGATCTTACCCATAGCCACTTCTTTCTAGAGTTCTTACTCAACGGTTCAGCAATTCAGCGGAGTACAGCCTTGACGGCATTCCTTTGGACGAATTCATCTCCCTACTTGTGTCTTCAGATCATTTTCTAGTCTACACACGCTCCCTTGAAGAGGACGGCATCTACCTAATTGCATCAAGTTCTCTCTTCAATAGACCAGACGCCCTCAGAAGGATCCTCAATGAAGCATTTCACGTCGACGAAATTACCAATGACGACGGCAGTCAACTTCTTGGGAACGCTGATGTTGTGGGCCACGAACTGGACGATGCCGGTTACCTGCTTGTCCTTTCTCCACAGACACATTTCTTGTGGAATGGCCGTGTAATGGTGCTTAGCTTGCCTAAAATGGGACTGGACCTCAAAGATAATCGAGTACGATTGGTTGCAGATGGTCCTCAAAGGCAACTCGGCCTTGCTAAACAGGTCTTCAAGCAGTGTCTCCAGGCCGTAGACTATGATGACGAAGTTATCTCAAATGATCTGTCCTTGTCCTGCTTGGTAGAAACACAGGCTCATCTACCGATTGTTAATCGAGAACTGAGGAAGATTGCTCGAGCAACGAATCGACTTGCGGAATCAATCGTTGACTCAGTTCATCATGTCCGAAGCTCTTTATCCATCACCAATGGGGGCCAAGAACTACTTGCGAACTGGTATCTGTTTGCGTCGGAACATGGACAGCACGCACATCGATATATGGATCGTTCTTCTCTCTTCAAGCTGAACAGGCTCCTCATTAAACTTGCAATCTCATGGGTCTCTTTTATTTGTGATGATTGTGATCCTACCGATCGTAAGACGTTCAAATGGGCAGTTAACGCCCTCGAATTCACATTACACCGGACAAAACGAAATATCCTGAACCTTCCAGATGAACAATTTCAAATGCTCAGACAAAAAGTAGCAACTTGCATGACGCTTCTTATCAGTCACTTCGATATCTTAGGAGCCAGGTCAATCTCGGAGGCTCGAAAGGAAAAAGAAAAGCAGGAGGAGTTACTCAAACTACAAATTTCTGACGCATGTGTTGTCGAGGACGATTTTCCAATATTCAGTCCCGATAGGAAAGAGGACGTGTTTCCCGATTCAAATTCTCGTGTGTTTTGGGACAAGGTCTCTCGAGCGCTCCGAGAAATTGAAGAGGCGCGAGCCGTCACCGGTCTGCAACATCGAATGCTAGGTAAGGTCCTCAACGACGAGATCCCGGAGGATAGATCCCTGTCGTTCCTAGCATCCTCAAGCTCCAACATATCCATTCGATGGCAACAAGGCAAATTTATCGGGGCAGGCGCTTTTGGATCCGTTTATTTGGCTTTGAATTTGGACTCCGGGTCACTCATGGCCGTCAAGGAAATTAAATTCCAGGAGCTTTCCGGACTGCCAAACCTATATACGCAAATCAAAGAAGAACTTTGTGTTATGGAGGTATTGCACCACCCTAACGTAGTGGAATACTATGGCATTGAGGTACACCGAGATAAAGTGTACATATTCGAGGAATATTGTCAAGGAGGCAGTTTAGCGGCGCTACTAGAACACGGCAGAATTGAAGACGAAGGCATCATACAAGTTTACACCATGCAGATGTTAGAGGGGTTGACATACCTGCATACCCGGGGTATTGTTCACAGAGACATTAAACCCGACAGTGAGTTTGTCCTAGAAATTGATAACAATGTTCATAATGCCTGGTAGACATCCTACTTGATCATCTAGGAGTCATCAAATTGGTAGACTTTGGTGCTGCCAAGATTTTGGCCAAGAATCAGCGTTCAGTGCAACGGTCCCGTCGAGTGGCTGAAATGAACAATATGAATGGCATGGCTGTTATGAGTAATGGGTTAACGGGTACTCCGATGTATATGTCCCCGGAAGTCATAAAGAACGACAAGCGTGGACGACTTGGAGCTATGGATATATGGTCTCTTGGTTGTGTGGTTCTGGAATTTGCAACGGGTAAAAAACCCTGGAGCAACCTGGATAACGAGTGGTAAGTGATGAATACTACATTCCTACTTTTATTGACGTTCACTAGGGCGATCATGTTTCATATTGGTGTCGCAACACAACACCCGCCCCTGCCTGAACCTGGTCAACTTAGTGAACTAGGAATCAATTTCATCAAACAGTGTTTGACTATTGATCCGGCAAGACGACCGTTTGCGAAAGAGCTGATGAATCACCCATGGATGCTAGACTTTCGAGACACTTTATTGAGGTACGAAGCTGCGGAACTAATTGTCGAACCCTCAAGTCTGCTACCAGAAGACAATTACGAAAGTACATCCATCGTGTGTGAAACGGTCATCATCCAAGAGCAGGTCGCTTAATAAACTAGGAGGCCTCTTATAACAGACAGATAGATAATGTAAATAATACATAAGACGAAAATAAAAAAGTTGATCATTCAATGACCCAACGTTTGGTATGTGAAGTATGTGAGGTCTGGCTACCATTGCGAGAATGACTGCTGTCACTCTGGCAGCTGGAATGAGACCTATCCAGACTTCTGGCGCTCCCGTAGTTTTTGTTTCGATAGACTTGGATATCAGCCACGTTTCGCTGCAGTGCCGCTTCGGGGAAAGCCACCCAACGCTCAGGAGATGTAACGATACCTTGAGGTCCATAGGGAGAAAATGACTGCGGATATAAAGGTTTGATGTCACCGACGTAAGTGGGAACGGGTTGCCCAAATGACGGGAACGCAACCTTCTCGATATCAGCGTACCCGTCCGAAAAATAGTTGTATTTTCCGTCTGATCCTTGATGAGAATTGACTGTTTTGGCTTTGAGTTCTTTCCAAAGAGTGATATAACTGAGAAACCTACGATAACGAGCAAGTCCTTTGCCGAAATTGAGCCGGCAGACAACACCCAGAATTGCAGAAAGTAACGTCAAAACAACAGACGCGGTGGCCATGACGGAGAAGAATGTCCAGGTGGCGAATGTCCAGCGGAATGTCGTCGACAAGAACATGACGCTCCATCCGCCCAGATATAGGATTGATAGTATCAAGAATATCATCATCGGAACTCGGAGTTCACGACGAACCGCAAACCAGCCCTGTTAATACTTAGCAGTGTTGAAGATTTAGGATAGTATAAGATTTACCGTCATCAACCAAGGTATCAACAACTATCAGGAGAAAAAAAAATTTAGTCACTCTTGAAGATCCAGGACAATGAAAAGTTAAAACTCACTGCCAAAGTAATGACAGATGAAACCTTGTACAATGTCTGGAATCGAGTAAGATCGCCAATGATGCTGTTCATTAACTGATCGATCCAAAGGGAGACAGTGACCACCATGAAGAATAAAGACAGTTGAATGGTTATTGAGAGAGTGAGGACAAGCTTATAGATCCGGTTGATTGTCAGAGAAGCACCGATGCGCTTGAACGTTTGCCACCCGAACAACTACAAATGAAAAGGCTCAGTTAAACCCATGCAGGAAAGTCAGTGTAAATATCACCAACTTTGATAAGTTTACATGTCAAAAAGCAGGATACAAATAACGCAATAACGTTAAGGGTAAGACTGGGGATCTCAGCTTGGTTTCGAGCCTGCCAATATTCAGCTAGCAATGGGGTGCCTTTGCACGCCCCATTGGTAATAACTCGGTTGAAGTCCGACTGAAAATCGGCTGTACGAGCAACCTGGAAAGCTGCCCAAGCAGTGGCTGCCAGATGCGTCACTAAAGAAGCAATGATGTGCGGAATAGATTCATTTAAAAGTGCGACGATAGACATCCCCAACACCCAGAACTGGAATGCCACGAATACTAGATCCTCTCGCTTGGTGTTCGTAAGGCTGTGAGTAACTCGGTTATAAATATCATATATCATTAATATATAGGCGAAAACGTACACGGAAACCGGCCAGTTAAGAGACCACAAGCAACTGTTATCTAGAGTGACTGAATCATTGCCCTTGATTCCGATAAGAGTGACTGAGTTCTGGCCAATTGTTAGATCAGGTATAATTTGGAAATTCCGTGAATGGAGCTACCGGACCAGATAAGATTTAGTGCACCACATTGAGTAGAAGAAAGACACACGTCGTTATGGGTATTACCACCTGCCTCCCCATGATTCAAAAGAGTATCAAAGCTGTCGTTGAAAACAGTGGTGGGTTGGGGTAGTACGAATGAAGTTACTGTCCGCGGACCACTAACAGTGGCCGATGTGGTCGCAGACGTAGTTGCTGCTTTAGAGGTGGCAGATAAAGATGTCGAGACACTCAGTGTCGCAACTGTTGAGGTTGCCGTGCTACTACTTCTTGTTGCGTCCAGGGAATTACCCCCGCTGCCGTTCGGTGCAGTCTGATCACCATCCCAAACAATGGGACAAGTAGGAATATTAACATCTAAATTGGAAGGAACCCAGCTGCACATGCGCAGAGTAGAGCCACCAAGAAAGGGTAGACTGTGGTTTGTTGTTTGGGCTTCTGTGACAATGCGAGTCAAGAATCGAGCGGCTTCAGCATTGATCGTAAAGGCCTTGATTTGAAAAGAGAGCTGTATGATGAAGTGCGCAAGAGAAAATAGAAAATAAAAAAGTGTAAGTCGGGAGAATGAGATTCTTTTCCACTGTGGATCAGTCAGCAGTGGCAGCTTTGCTTATTTAAATTTGGTGGCAGTACATACCAGTAGTTGTAAGGGAGCCGAAAGATGGACCATGTTCCCTATGAATAGCTCGAGCTTGAATAAAGAAAATCCATGGAGACTTTGACCTTACTACCTGCTAGACAAGAACTCAAAAGAAAATCAAAAGGCAAAGATGTATCGTCGCAGTGCAACTGCGTCGGTCCAGCCGTTGGAAGATGGAAGTTGAAAGGAAAACAGCAAGGAATGCCACACACACTTATACTCTATTTCATCAGTCAAACTATGATATGGATCACAGATTGTCACCGTTACATAACAAATACACTATACTTGGTACCAGTGTTTGTCCGTATCAAACCAATAAACACAACTCTCTTCCTCCTCATCAAATGGAGCACTGAATTCAACGCGATGCGAAGAATGTCCCACACGAAATTGCAAATACCCTTCTGCTTGCAGGAACCACAGGATTTCCATAACTTCTTGCCGGTCATACACAGACCGAAGCCGCCATCTAATTTCCGCCTAAGAAATAATGTTTTCATTAGAGGAAATATATGTGTTAACAAAAATTTTACCTGGCTTATACCAGGCCGAAATATTACTGAGCCCATGACCGCTCGTAAAGCAGCCTGCCAGAAACTAGGAACCCTGTTCCCTCTGATGTCTAGCCAACGCCGTGGAAATAGATTGGTCATGGGATCTTTGGTGACAATGACACTCCATTTCGTTATAAAATGAGCAGAAACCAAGAGAAGAGATTCATAGCCTGCCCAGTACACTTGAGGTATGGTAGCTTCAACCATTTGGTTCACGGCCAAGAGTATTTGTAGACGAGAAGATGCGGTGGAAGCCTGTATATATACATAAGCCAACGTCCAATGTTAGAATTCCTGCTACCAAACGAACCATCAATTTTGATTTTCTGACGCCTACTGCCCCTGCCTGACGAACGGTATCGATCACCCACTGGGCATCATCCCTTTCTTCAGGATTCAGGTGCTCGATGAAGCTTGACCATGCTTCGTTTAAGCAAGCCGCGCAGTCCACCAGTCCATGAAAAACCATTCTTCTGCAACATGCCGGGTTTCTGTCGACAGTAACTCCATGACCGTCTCCTATGGCTAGTAAAGGATATTTATCAGGAGAGATGGAAAATGTAGTAGGCAGTGTTGTCGGAAAGTCGTCAGCAATGATTTCCTGGATCTCGGAAACACGATGGTAGCAGACGGTGATCGTTGTTTCAATTTGATCATCATCTGCTTAGCGAGCTTACAATGTAATTTTTTGATCCATTTGCAAGCAAAAAACACACCTGCTTTCTTGCTATTCCAGTCGAGGGCAGCGCGGGCAGCTCTTGGAAGTGAGGTATCAACCTTGAACTCGACCTTGGAATGGATCGCAGAAATCAGCACCTAGAGTAGAGACTATTCCCGACGTTCTAACCTTGTTTTCCGAAACTAATTGAAGCAAGGTGGCACAATCTCCATCGGTCGCTGTCAATGGCCATTCATGCCAGGTGGCATCACTAGACTCTATCACATCCAGTAACGACGAAGCATCTTGAAAAGTATCAGGAGAAATGCTGCCTCCAATAGCATTTTGATTTCTACGTATCAATCATCAGGCGCCTAAATAGCATTCTTCAATGAACAAAAACGTACATCTCAGAGATTTTAAGTTGTCTGCCAGGTGCCTGTTTTGTAGGATCTCGTTGCGATTTAGACAAGACGCCCCGCGAAAGAAGATTTCTGGTAGCAGTGTTGATCACATCATCTCCTTTGCTTCTTAACAACCATGACGCCTGTTTCGAATCATAAATCTCAGAGGGCGTGCCCATTGCCATCTGATTCAGATCCACAAGTAAGTTATTGAATTTCTTGAGATGGTAAGAGCAAAACCTTGAGCGCAGCTTCAGCCATTAGAATTTCGTCATCTTCACCGGTCGTACTGCAAGGCAACTGTTCTGGATATCTCGATAATGGCATCTGTTTCAATTTCTTTTCACGGCCTTCTTCAACGAATGCATTCCACATGAAATCCCAGTCTGGTGCCGTTCTCTCTGCTTCCAAAACGTCAAAACTGTCCTGAAGTTGCTCAATGTCTGCTGGGATAGAAACAGTAGTCGCTTCTGTGGCCTGAGCAAAGCCAACCCGTCTACGAACTGATGAGTGGTCTCAGAACATAAGCAGAAAAGAAAGCTCACAATGCGTTTTTATCAACGTTGGCTCGAAGAAACTCGAGGTGGGTTATCAAGTCAAAATTTGAAGGGCTTCGATCATCATCATCAGGCAGAAGTGATGTGCCTTTATGTTTCATCCACAAGTCATACCAGTTGTCTTCAAGACGACGTAAGTACGCCTCATTTCCAAACGTTTCTCTGATCGTTGATAATCGTTGGCGAACAGTATTGCGGGGAACCGCAGGAAACACCTGTTCGAAGGCCGCCCAATCAAGCCTGGGTAGTCCGCGACAGCGAGCACGAATGATGGCCGATGCATCTTTAGCAAGTTCGTCAAAATCTGGGTTCCATTGAAATCTATGTCGACGAAGAGATTTTCTTGGTTCCCCTAAGTCTTCGTCGTTTCGGGCAATATAAGCATATAAAAAATGGATTAACGGAATTGATGATCATACCCGCATTGTATTCGCCCTTCTTGCGCTTTCGCTTAGGTTTCTCTTGTATCGGAGGCCCTTGAACGTCAATCAAAGTTTGGATGGAATTTTCAGACGGAGCGACCGAATTTGACTGTGCACCAGCAGGCGCACTGGGAATTTGCGGAATATTGGGAGCGCCGCGTTTAGCCAACTTCGGCATTTTTGTGCTGGCTAAATCGGCCTCTCGAAGGGCAGTCTGGATTTCTTTCTCCCACTTGAAATCTTTGATCGAGCCGGCTTGAAGAAAGCGGTTTCGAATGCGTTCAATACGGACGGCAGCCCCATCTGTCAGCGCGTCTGAGTAATTCTGTTGAAGCAATATTTCCCATTCCTGTTCTCGGTGCTTCCGTGCCTCTTCGGCTTTCTTGGCAAGCAAAGCCTTAGTTTCTTGATTGCGCCTGCGCCCTTCAAATGTCTGTTGAGATTTGGATTTTCGCCGTCCCTTCAATAGATTGTCTCTGACATTTGAAAGATAACCTTCTACTGCTTCTCGGGGTGCGCTCGTAACCCAGCATAGCTTCTGTATCTGATCGTGCTGAGCTTGCTCATCGGCCGCGTGGAGAGGCGTGGTTGCAGAAGATAACTCGACAAACTGCTTTAAGTACTGTATCTGATGCCAAGTGAAAAAATAGTTGGCCTTCCAAGAAACTGTCCGACGCAAAGATCGTGCAATACTAATATTCGCCGTCGGAGCAGGTGTCTGGTGAAGTTGAATGTCGACGTCGCTTGGCGAATTCGTGCAGGCTTCGTGAAGATCCTTCCAATATGTGAGCCCGTCTTCATATGTGATCGTGACATATTTCCAGAAAGGGGGATGTGTGTCGGAGGCAGCCCAGATATGAGCAGGAGCTGATTCTGGGAAGTGCCAATAAACTGGAGCGACTACAGGCCCCTCAGTAGAATGTTCGTCTTGAGTGAGCTGTTCAAAGGTAGTTGGATGTTCCCCATTGGGTGAACAAGTGATGAAAGGCATGGGCGAATCGGAGGGTTGCAAGGGCGTCACGACGTTCAAAGAACGTAGGACATCCAATATATCGAGGAATCGCGAACGACTGCGAGATCGCCCTATCTGGAGAAAAGAGTGGATTGTGGATGGAAGATCCCGAATCAATGTGTTACGACCTCGTTCCGTACCCAGGAAGTTCGTCAGTTCTTCGTCATGAGAAAGTGACGACACAACTGAACAATAAAGTCCTAGGGTGATATCATGGCAGAAGAAGCTGAGGTTGACGATTCGCTTCTCAACCGAGACAACATGCGGAGAGGAATTTCCGGTCTCAAACATCTTCAAAGTGGCGAGGTGAAGTTCGCGGCAACGTAGGGCTTTCCCTACAATGAAGCCATATAACTGGCCTACTGTCGTACGCTCTGCAAGAAAGACTTCACGAATGGTAGCATCGTCGTAAGAAAAAAGTTGATTTGCTCTGCTTATGTTTTTACTCCATCTCTCTTTCCTGTCACCAGCGGGGCGTTCCATCTGTAGAAGCTGAAGGGGAAGCATTGACCTTACAGTAGAAGAAGAATCCGTTGCCCCATATTCAACTGGCTCATTGATCTTGACAAACGAGCCAATGTGTGGTACGGCAAACTGGGACCCACGAGCCAGATCAGCCAAAAAGGAATCAAGTTTGTTTTGCTCGATGTCTGGAAGATAGACGATGCATGCTGGCCGATTGACCCCGATGTGTGACATGATTGAAGTCTTGAGTTGTTTAAGTCGACCTTTCCTCTCCAGACTATTTAAACTGGCAATTGCTGTGCGTTTGTCTATCCTTGTTCCAACAGGGGCACTTGTTGGTTCGCCAGACTCCGTCAATGATTTAAGTAGTCTCATGTGACCTTCAAAGAACTTCTTTGTTTGGATATTGACAATACCCCCCGAGGATTCTACCAAACGAAGTAGTTCGTTTTCTCGGCGAAGGTGGGATACGTTGACCCTACTTCCCAGAGGCAGTGACTGCACTGCGTCAACAGACGGTTCATCATGTTCATCATCTCGCATATAGGTCGAAGTTTGCATAGGTTTGTAACCCTCGACGGATATTGAATCTTGAGGAAGAGGAAGCTAGTGACCAGAAAGTTCGTCAGTAGAACATCGGATGACGCGCACCACTGACCGTGATCGAGCCAGCGTACAAACTGATAGTCGATCTAGCAGGGGATGCGTTCTGGGTGCTTGTCTCAGTGCACGGTGAAAGAGGTGACATGGGGTCATCAATCCTTTGTTCTCCTGCAGATTGTTTTTCTTCCGGTGCAGCCGACGGAGTTGGACTCCGATTTGCGATGATTGGTCTATACTGTTTCTGAGTCGACTGGGGAAAATCCGGGGGTAGTGGATCTGGGGGTATGGAGACTGATATCAATGAATGCTCCACTGTGTCTTGACCCAAGCAATTGTCTCTTTTCGACGCTCTAATATTCCATGAACAAGGATGGTCAAGGTTGCTATCAATGTCACTTTGTGGTATTGAGGATGGCACGGGTAAGTCCTGAGCCTCAGTTCGCAGGCTTGGACGACCCCTTCTTCTTAATCCCATATCCAACTGATTAGAGGCTTTGGCTTTGCGTGGCCTGCCTCGTTTCGCTCCTGAAAATAAGACGTCGCCAGCAAATGAAGAAGAGGACAACTCACCAACAGCCTTTGAACCGGTAACATCGACACGACGCATTTTGTCCAAAGGTTCTTCAGATCCAGAAGTCTCGAGATTGTCGTCAGCAAGGGAGGAAGCTTTCCTCTTGCGCTTTGCAGAGGAACTGCCTTGGGTACCGTCAATCTCTTTCTCTTTTATAGAGGAAGGTTTTCGTGGCCGGCCGCGGTTAGACTGAACATTAGAAACCGAAGGCTTTCCTTCTGAAGATTTCTTAGGTTCTGACCCTCGTGCAGACTCATTATCCTTGGCGGCGTCTTGACGATGAACGAGTTCTTCGTCGCTCTCGTAAAACGAGTCGAGTGGAATTGCGTTGAATCTGCCGATATTGACGAGGTCAATGTCGGTGAAGCATGCGGAAGACTTATCAAAAGCTTCTTCTGAGACTAATTTGTAATAATTTGCAACGGTGTAGTATCTGTGGCGACGTTCTCGCCCACTCGTTTCCATCAACCCAGCGATACTTAAGTCGCTCAGATGAGAAGGAGGGTGATATTTGTCAGCACGAGCTAAAAGCAGCTCGACAGTTCGTTTATCGAAATGACACAGAGAATGAGAAAGCTCCTAGATGAAAGGAGGATTAATGCAAGCACTTAGAAATGTATAAGGAATTGATACATTAAGTGTCATACCGCGAGTGCCGCTGCCCTCCAGGAGGTCAATTATTTGCTTGTGAATAGTTATATTCATTTTGACACCATATTGCACTAACCGCCGCAGAAACAGTCAGGTTATGTATGAATCACACAATCATGAACAACCAACCAAGGTCGCTATCTTCTATGTCATCTTCAAGATCAGATATCACCACAGCACTGTCTAATAGCGGAGAAGGGGCATCTTCCACTAGACGGAAGCATTTGACAGCTGTGTTCGTAACTTTCTTTTTGTTGTTTGGTACTATGACCTTTTCAATTATGCGTTGCTGAATCATCTCACGGATCCGGCTTTGAAAGAATCGACGGTCTGTTTTTGTTGGATTTGAAAATCCCTGGATGAAACAATAAGATGACTGATTATTGAAGATACTGAACATCGCACGAGGGTTATAAGCATGTTGTTGGAAGCATGAATATGATTCTTCGACGCTTTCAACAATCTAACGACACGGGCACTGATTAGAGGCAGGCTAGAAAGGTGACGAGCATCTATTGGCGTAAAAGTCAGGGGTTGCAAATCCTGAAAGTCTTCGTCCTCTACAACATCGGGTTCGCCCATTATTTTACTGAGTTGCAAGGTTTCGGCCTCGAACTCTTCGTCGCGAATGGCCTTCCAAGACAAATTGCGGTTAAAGAAGTATTTGTGGATGCAAAAGTGAGTGCCAACACCACCACGTCGGACTTTCACGCTATGAACGAAAGTTAGAATGGTGCTAAGAATATATAGGAAACATACACAAGATCCAGTTCAGTCAATTGCCTGACTAAATAAAAACAAGTTTTTTGGTCATATCCAGACTGTTTCCCAAGCTCAACAACCGTTACGCCGGTGTCTCTTCCTCGAGTGATAATCTGGAGAGCAGAGTATACCATTGGGCTCATTTTGGACGACTGAAGAAAACATGAATATGATAATGCTTGGTTAAATCATGGTGGCTGACCCTTATGTGAGTGCCAGTAACAGCCGAAAAAATGGATTCCGGTTGCGCAGCAATCCTCAACCTTTCACCATAAGCCTGCCGTAGTAAGTCCAAAGGCGTGGTCTTCGGATCATTGATGGGGTCTAGTTTTGAAGGACTTGTTTCAATATGCTCTACACCTCGGACTTTTGCTTTGCGCTTAGCACTAGTTTGCGGGGCGATCCAAACTTCAGACGTGAGACCAGGAGGGATGAGACCAATCAGTATCGTCGGCTGCTGGACCACCAACGACCAAACGAATGAACAAAATGTGTCGTCCGGATTTTGAGTGTGTGTCGAGGTACCGGGTTGTGCGTAAAAGTCGAGTATAAAATCTTTCAAACGCGAGACATTGGAGCCTAAAGTATGCTCTGGAGTTCGTGCATAATGATAATAACTTTAAGAAAACTAACCAAAATCACCCTCAAATGCGAGTTCACGGAGGCAGTGGTGAAGAAGTTCATCCATCCAACATTCAGTTTTGTGTCATGTAAATGAGGTATGGCTTCCAGCGATTTTATCAAACATTACATAAGCCAGATTGGTGATAAGATAAGATAAGATGAATAATAATAGTATTTCTGTTGATTTCGAAAACGAAATATACTTACAAGTCAACCACAACTAGATAGTACTCACTGTCACCACAGGACACTGCCTTCCAATTAGACTTTAAGAATTCAATATTGTCCTTCTCGTTTAAGAACTCATGCAAAGGAAATTAATGTCGTTGACTGCCTCCTCAGCAGCCGTATTATAATTATTGGGGTCATCCACTCCGTAAACATTCAAGTTGTTGAAGGTAAGTACTATTCTGCAGCCTGGGCAGTGCGTGATGGAACACAGCCAGTTGGAGCGACTTCATGGGTGCCTAAAGGTCGCTGCAAGATGACATTATTGAATTAAAGTCCGGGAAGCGGATCATGAAGCAATTCATTCTGGAGGACCAGGGGTGATCCTCCTAGGCCGTTCAAGCTGGGTGATACCCCGCATCCATAGCAGATTACTAATTCCGAATTGGAAGTTCATCCAGTGATCTTGGATAGAGGCTTCGAGGGAGGCAAAGGCCCAAAGTGAGTTAGGCCTTTGTCGTATGACCATACAGTTCCGCGGAAGTTCAAATTTACTATGTAGTGTGACAAATATAGTTGACCCTGTGACCAGTGATAAGGTGAAGTGTCACAAGTACACTTATATTAGCTTTCCTCAACCATGACATCAACACAGCTTAGGACATTGCTCAAGCCACCTGTTCGTGCGGAATCGCGCAGGAAAGCAACAGAGACAATAAACTTCCGATTTCACAGCTTTGAAGACCTTACGGTCCTAGACGCAAGTGTTGTTGAATCCGAGAAGCAACAAAATACCTTGAGATCAAATGTTTGGAGTTACTTCTTTATATTACATGCTGTAGGACTCAAATGAATTCGTCAATCCTAGTTTTGTGACTCTCAGTCTCGCATCGACGATAGGCTCATGGAGACTCGTCTTTCCGTGACAGGTCACTTGGAAACTGCCCAAAATTTATCCTTGCTTCGTCATTCGCTTGCCGACAAGCTCTCGGATGTGTCTCAAGAGCTGTCATTGGAGTACAATGAAGACCGGGAACCAATATTGTTGGAAGACTTGGAGACCCTTCATCGAAATTTAAAAGAACTCCAGTCTGTCAAAGAATACGTCCAAGCTATACAGCATGCTTTGCAGTTGAGGTATTGTTAGTAACCTATTTTGATTAGCTCCTTTTGTAACACTTTCATACAGTGAGGTTGCCGCTGAACGAGTTCGTCAGGCCTCCTCGATATCCTCCGATTCTATGAACGGTTATCAAGCATTGCAAGGTTACGTCTTAAACCTATCTCAGTCGCTTTCCGCTGTCGAAGAGGAATCCGGCAATCAACGTTTGAATCTTGCGACATTCCTCGAACAAGTCCGTGACAAAACTTGGGTCGACATCAAGCTCGTTTTGTCCACGTTGGTAGCGCTTTCTCTCCCTTTTGTGCGTTAATATCTACAATTTCACTGCAGCGTCTTGGTCACAGCTGCCGAAAAACTGGGATGGCCAAGCTCGGTCAATTATCTTTCATGTACAACGCAGGACCGAAAAGCCTTTGAATCTGCCTTTTTCAATCTTCTAAAGCTTCAAAGCATGTACGTCTGATTCTATGACTCTGGTGACCACAACTTATCTACTAGCCCTCAGTGGCAAGAAAATTCACGCTGAACAGTCGTTGAATGAAAAAGAAGGGCTTTATCCTCTTCAGGCCCTTGTACAGCCCATTTCATTGCGCTTCAAGTATCATTTTGAAGGTGCTAGACAGACGAACAAACTTGACAAGGTACTCTTCTGCATCGAATAGCAATATCAGCTACGACTCAATGTCATCTTCCCAGCCTGAATGGTTCCTTACACATGTGCAAAATGTTAGCCAAGAACACTCGGCCTTCTTGAAAGATGTTGTGCAAGGGCTCCTATTTCAGACGGAGTATCGACAGATAGTTGCTTGGGTAATAATCTTCCTATTATTGACTTCAAAGGCAAACGCTCAACATTTCACTGCTTTTATTGTACAAGAGAGAGTTTACGTTTCTTCTGTTGCCATTGTTATCAAGAAAACTTAAAAAAACCATTCCACTACTCTTGGAACACCCTTCGTTGCTGGCACACACAATTTATCAAACATTACAATTCGACTCTGCCTTGACCAGAGAAGGTTTTCTGCTCCAAGGAACATCATCGTCGGACAGTGGGGCCGAATGGGTCGGGATTAGTGAAATTATACTTGGGAATTTTGATTGGTTCGAGACTTGGCTTACAGGCGAGAAAACTTGTAAGCTTTTTGTCTAATCGACATTGCACAAATCAATTTACACACCACAGTCGTAGAAGATCAGTACAACGAAATGATTAGTTCCGGCGACGCTTGGCTTGTAGCAGAAGAAGTTAATCATGATGACGCTCTGCATGACTTGAAACCCACCAATTCATCGAGAAGAATAAAGTCATTGGTAGAGCAAGTCACAGGTCTGCTCGCTCCTCATTTTCTTTGCAACGACTTTCTAACTCATCCATGTAGACCGCTACTCTCAACTTCCTCGCGCGGCTCAGAGAGCGCTATTTCTCACTAAAATTCAACTTCCTCTTCTGGACTCTTACCATTCTAGGATATCGGCATCCCTTGACGCATTTGAAACCCTTTCTTCTGTCTTTGTTCGCCCAGTGCCTGGGGCCTTGTCCGTAAATCTTACCACTTGGGAGGCTTCGGGTTTCCAAGAAGACCCTAGGAATCTCACCGTAGGCGTTGCAGGAGTCCATCGACTGTGCAAAGCATTGTTAAGCGCAGGTTACGTCAAGGCCTCACTGGAGGAGTGGGGAGAAGATATAGTCAGTTCCAATCTATCAATTTCTTCTTGTAAACGGATTCCTCTCATTGAATTCAATATACTTTCTAGTTTTTCCTACAGCTGTGGGCAGAGTTTGGCACAGACCCTACTTTACACCAATGGTCAGAGACAAATTCTCTTCTACCCAACTGGAATGATCCTGCGGCAGAGAGACAACCGGAAACGATATTTGAAGAGATGATCTCGAGATACCATCAAAATTCTGTTCGTGCGGAGAACATGGCTATCCAGCTAGTATGTGGTGAAATAGAAAATGCTCTGCGGGCGCATCGATCTGCAGCGACAGCGTAAGCTCCCAGATCCACGCTCAACTATTTTTTAGCTTATTTGTGAAACATAGGACCTCGAGATTTGCAACTGAATTGGATACACTAGAACTAGCTGTCTCCCAAACCTTGTTGGTTCCCATCGGGCTTTTATCTTCCCACTTGAGTTTCCTTCGGGCAACTCTTCCTGGGAAGATGTTCACATTAGTTTATCGTCGAATTGCGAAGCGTCTGGCTGAACACATTTATAATCACCAAATCCTTCATCGAGGACAATTTTCGTTACAGGAAGGGAAGAGGATACGATCAGAATGCGAGCTTTGGGTCGAGACATGCTATGCCGCCGCTGACGGGGCGCTGGGAGGCGGTCGCCAAAGAGTCCAAGCGCCATGGAACGCATTACTACAAGCGGGAAGACTAGTGGCATTGGAAGGAGAGCCATGGGAGAAGGTTGTTGAACAAACTTTTGGCTCAAAAAGTGACTTCGACTGGGAGAACACGATAGTAGATGCATTGGGCATGACAGAATTAGGTAGGGATGAAGTTGGCAGATTATTGAAGCGTCGAGAAGAATATGAGGATCGCAGACTGTAGCATGTAGTTTTGTATTCGCGCTGCCTATTTATCTTCAATCAAAAGAACAGAAGCCAAAAGCAAAATTTCGAATCCTTGCAAAGCGAACCGAAAACATTCACAAGTACATATTAATATAGAAATGAGAGAAGAAAAAGACCAAGTCCCATATTGCCCCCAACTCACATTACCCTGAGTGTCCATCCATGCATACCCCCGTCAGCAGCTGCCGCGTGCGCAGCAGCGATCCACCCTGTATCAATATTCCCAGCGGCTCCATTTCCTTGGCTAGCTGCAATGCCTCCCAAATCCATTCCTTGAAAGACATTCTCACATGCAATCGTACGACCTGAATGATAACCAACACCATCCGAAGCACGTATGAACAACAAGGGCAGACTGCGTCCCGCAATCGTAGGGATTGGTGGTGGAGGCACCGGTGGACCGTCCTGACTGGAATTTTCAGGAGTATGTGATTTATTGAGGTCAGGTGTCGGCAGGGCGTCGTCTTCAAGGGCTTTCATCACATCGGGCAGTGGAGGCATTTCGACGATGACAACGGTATGCAATGGCCCAGAAGGCAGGAACCTCTGTGCTGAAGATGTAGATGATCCAGCCTCCATGTTTTCCATGACTTGTGCACCAGATTGCAGGAAAGGATTGATAGTTGTCAGCGGGCCAGCTGGGGTTGTTTGATAGACGCGGAGTTGAAGCGGACCAAGATTGCCGAGGTAGACATCCAGTGGCGTTTGTACCCTCGTGGAAGGGTCCTCGTAGAAGAAATTTGAGACCGTCAACTCAACAGTGTTATTTGCAGGTCGATAAAGTGGGGCAGTAAACAAGGTAGGGAAAGGTGTAATGGGTAGCTCGGGTATATTATTGTTTTGGCCAAAAGCATCGAAAAATGTATACTGAAATTTTGCTGTTTGGATATTGATATTTTAGCACAGGTAGCATAAACGATAGGAAAAATACCTACATATGCCAACAATGGTCCAACATAGATAGTCGTCGACTTCATCAGAGATCATGCGTAATCCATCTTTCATTTCATCACGGACACGAGGGGACTGAAAAAGAAGGGGATGGGTTCCTGCTTGAGTTGACATTCCTGGGGCTGGAGGAGCGACTACGCCTGGAGTTCCAGGAATTGGCCCGGCCGCCGAAAGATAATGTCGGGAACCATCGGGGTTAACACGTTGTAGGGCAATTTTTTGCATCTGGCTCACAGGTCCTCCTTCGTCTGGAGATACTCTACCTTTATCGACTTTGCGTATGACGAGAGGTGATGTCGAGATGCCCGAATGTGTATCTGATAAGACAATTTCACATCCATAAGTGACTGGCTGGGGTCCCTGTGCTATAAGAAAAGACAATGCGATCTGATAAGAGAAACGACGAGCTTATCATATCATACAACACTTACCAACACCAGGTCCGGGATTGGCACTTAAACCACCAGGTCTTCTAACAACATTGACATTGAACGCAGACCAGGCAACATTACTTGCACATAACTGGGCATGATCAATTGTCATGTATTTGGTTCGGACGGTCTGAGAATTTATACGATTGAACAAAGACACAGGTCCGCCCGCCAATATACATGAGGAGATGTTGCGCGTCTTTGCAGTCTTCTTGGATGGCTTTGAGATAATAGTCACGGGTGCAGAGTCAAATGTTGCCCAAACTCGACCGCTAGGGGGTTCAACACCTTCCGGAGTCAGAGCAGGTGGAGGAGGCTCGGCAATATCAAGGGAAAGCTGGAAGCTCTTCGCCTTCGCGGTGCCTGTAACGTGCAAGAATTTGAAGCTAGCCGTCATGTTATTATCCAAAGGAGCCTTTTGTTCGAATGAACGTTCCCCATTCTCAGAGACAACAGCCATGGCTAGCTGCTGGGTACGCATGTGCCATACAGGGCCTTCGATATGAACCACCGGAGGAGGGCAGAGAAATCGCTTCTCGCTCCCATAGGACTTTTGTGCAACAGCAGCGTGTAAACATATCACAGTAGTCATAGGCATGACGCGAGAAGGATCTGAGTTCTTTATTACGAAACGGTGATGATGTACTGACTTGTGTTATATTTCCTGGAGACGGGGCAGGATGCCAAGTTTGTATCTGGCCATTCGTTACATCATGTTTCGAAGCTGACAAGATGGATTGAATGGATGCATTGGGGCCAACGGTAGGCAAGTTTGGTGATGGGGCTGAGGAATTGGAAGACGAAGGCGTATGGGAATTGTTTGGAGGCGGATCGGGAAGAGTGTTGGAAACCTAGAGCGTGTCGATTAGGTAGTGAAATTTTACGAGTAAAATTGGAATTGCCTGTTGTGGAGTAGCTGAACGGACTGAAGGATCATTACTGAGGTCTCCATGTGAGGCCATCTGTAGATGTGGGTGGTTAAGAAAGAAAGAATCTCGAGGACCCGTCGCCTGTGCCATTACTTGCTTACAGGCGTGAGAGTAAGACGTGGGTGGGAATTTGTTAAACTCCCCCCCATCGTGAGAGTTTTGTTCCCCACAACTGTCACAATGTTCTCACGCTTGTCACAGCAAATATGTCACCTGACAAAATCTTTGGCTACTACTACTTGATAGTCCAAAAAAAAAAAAAAAGTCCAAAATCGCGTACTGAAAAAGGTATCCAATATATACAACAATATATTCCTTCTCAGAAGTCCTTGCTTTTACTACGGCGACCTCTGCCATCATTGGGGAAAGGCACTCCTTCCGTCTTGACGTTTATCTTCCGTGAATCGCGCTTCGAACTGGTATGGTCGGCTTTCTCGGCATCTTGTTGATATCGTTGCCAGTCTTCCACTTTCAGCGTTGACAGCCGTCTTGAAGAAGACGTTCCAAAATTTGCCAGCTTGTCTGCGCTTAAAGACCGTGAATGACGATTAGACCGATGTTCATTCAATGAGGGCCGTCCCTCGTGCTCAACTGGAGAACTGCCCGACTTTTTTCTCTTTTCGAGTGCAGCCGCCTTCTCAGCCTGTCGCCGAGTGACGGCCTCTTTCTCAAGAGCCTTGGACCGTTCCCATCGCTGTCTAGCTGCTTCCAGTTCCGCGTGTTCCTTCTCTGCCTGTGTTAGGGGCGCCTGCATATCTCTCAGCTTTTCTCGATGACGTTCATTTAGCTCTTCAAATGTGCGAGTACGAATATTCGGCGGTACTTGAGGTGTTGGTGCAATGATAGGACCTAATGATCGACGAGGGGGTAAGATAACCATTGGCGATGTGTTGGATTTTTGTTGGACGATCTTGGCAAGTGGAGTATCCTCGGATGAATCTGTGCTTGGGGGTGGCAAGCCCAGAGTACTTTCTCTTCTCTTGCGACGGGTCAGGGCGTCTTGTACTGCTGGAGAAAGAGGCATTCGCGTAGTTGTCGCGATGGGAGGCGTAACGCCAGCCGGCGGTTGTAGTAACCTACGCTCTTGAATATAATTATCCCAATCAGACTCCTTCAGAGGCACACTGGTTGGACGAACTATTGAGTCACCCGAGGTACTGCGGGCCAAAGCAGACAGCTCCATGGAATGCACACGAACACGAGGATCGATCGCCCGAGGTGGGCGTGAATGCGACGTGGGCAGTAGAGCGGTACCAGCATCGATACTAAGTGTACGTCGCGAGGCAAATGAAGGGCGACGAGAGGGTTCCGAAGACGACGGAACAGGAGTTTCCGATTTCAAAACATCAATGGAACGACGAATGGTCTGGATTTCAGCAAGAAGCTCTTCCTTACGCTTGACCTCTTCCAAGTCTGCAGACAAAGCCTCGACGACACGGTGCGGCCGGGACTTGGCCATGAAGGTAGAAGGAACATCTTCCTGAATGCCTTGTCCAAGATCCAATGCAGGTAAAGCTCCGGGTGTCTGTGCAAATCTTGAAGCTCGTTTAAGATCTTCATCAGAGGTCGGAGCTACTTTGAAGTCGGAGATGCCTGAAGGATGGCGGGGACGGGGACGGGAATCACCCAACACGGGGGATGGTGAGTCTTCTCTATCCTTCATGAAAGGCATGCTAGAAAGGGTGCTGCTCTCATGACGACTGTGCTTCAAAAGAGAAGGGTGATCCTTCTCCCAACCATCACGCTCCTGTGCGATATGATTAAACCTCTCGGCAGCCTGAACTTCGGCTTCTTCATCCCTTTTCTTCATCTCTTCTGCTATCTCTCGCAGCTTCTTTTGGAGGGCCTTTAATATGCGGAATTGAACTGCTGTTCCCATCACCGCAACGGCGCCGATAAGGCCGAGTTCTATTTGTATAGTTTGTGATACGGGAAACTCAATCCCGTTATCTCTGAACTTATGAAAGAGGGTGGGAAAGCCGATATTCCAAATGTAGAACTAGGTATGAAAGGGCATGTGAGTATGTAGGAAAGAGCGAGGGTCTGAGAATTGAATACCTCTTTGAGGCCTGCTGTTGTGAAGCAATCGACGCCTAGTATGAAGGAGGAGGCACCCACAAAAGCCGTGGAGATGAGAAGGACGTGGTAGTGGATCTGATGGGTGGTTGAAAAAAATAATCAAGGTGTGGTCTGATTGGAGTAAGTAGATTAGAGTTACTTTTGGAATTGTGCACAAAGTGAAACCAAAGACGGCACAGCCTGTTGATAGTGGAGTGAGGACAGCAGGTGTAGAGGAGGCGAAAATTGATACCGATGTATAGGATCCACCGTAAACTCATGCTTCTGATGACACCTCCGTTGTGGAAGGACTGTATCCAGAGTGCAAAAGCAAAACCGCCCCATGCTCCTATGCCGTATCTAGCAGCTTTCCAAAAAAAGATGGCGATGGCACCACCAGCAAAGCCTGCTATGGTAGCCGAAAGCACGAACATTCCGCAAAGGGTTTGAGTTGGCGGATTAATGGCAGGCAGAACGCCGAATTTCAAGATGAGAACTGCACATACGAGAGCCAAAGTATAAAAGCCAATTAAAAAGAAAGACGTCCTAGGGAATAATTGAGCATGTGGGTGAGATGATGGGGGTGTAAAGCGAACCATCGATTTTTGTGACCCCAAAAGGTGGAAGGAATGCCTGTAAGGATGAGAATGGCGCCTAGGACTGCAAAAGCAGGAGTTACTTTGGTAGCCTGGAAGGAAAAGATGAGGGGATACTAAGTGTGTATGGGATGAGAAGGTAACTTACGAGGACGATGGTGGGTGTGACTGAAGGTGTGGCTGAAGCGGTGGGTGTACTAGTGGTGGTACTGGTGGTGAGAGTATGGGTGACATTGAATATGTTTGGGACGACTGTGGTGAGGTGGCCTGAAGGAGATACTACTGGTAGAGTGATAGTAAGAGAAGAGGTAGTCAGTTGAACTGAAATGTTCTGAGCGAATACTAGAGAAAGACTGCAAGCGACGAATACAAAGAAGAGGAGCATGTTGTTGGAAAAAAAAAGGGGTGGGGGGGACGACGACCAAGTCAGCCGCGGCTATTTATTTAAGTAAAATACGGAAAGAGCACGGGTCTTGTTGGCCGTAATATACGAACCATCTTGTCTCCTTCCAAATCAGTACACACCACTGTCACAACTCTTCCTTCTCCTCCTAAAAGTCGCCCTACTCTTCCAGCCAAATGAACATATGCATCAACACTCTTACCAGTCACCCGCGGTCCTTCAGGGATCCCAATAATAAATACATGTGTTAGCCCATCCAAATCCAGTCCACGCGTACTAGCAATCGTCCCAACTAACATCGTCGCTCTATTCACTTCATCCTTCAAATTTAATCCACGTGCGTTCACCCCCAATCGTCGAAGCTCATATATAGCGCGATTCACCGGCGCAGAAGACGGAATCACTAGTAAAGCGAGTTTCGGCACGTCAAACGCGAAACTTGTTGCAATCGCCTCGAACACCTTTGCATTAAATGGTGACGGCGTCTTCTCGTAATCTGATCATTAAATACACATTGTCAGTCAAACTGTCTCTTCAACACTCGCACCTGCGCCTTACTTTCATCATAACACGAACACCTTTGCATTAAATGGTGACGGCGTCTTCTCGTAATCTGATCATTAAATACACATTGTCAGTCAAACTGTCTCTTCAACACTCGCACCTGCGCCTTACTTTCATCATAACACCCATCCATCTCCACCTCTGTTTCTTCAACCTCTTCGCCACCCGTCCATTTCATCTCTGGCCCCACTCTGGCTCCAACAACATTCTTGGTTTCACCCTCCTCTGAAACGACAAGAACGGAATGCAACACTGATCCTTGCTTAGCGGTTTGCTCGGAATGACCCGCCGCTACTTTTTTAACCTCGCTCTTCTTCCGCCCTTTATCATAGTGGTTGCTAAAGATCTTCACCAAATTATCTTTGTTCAGCCATCCACTCTCCTCGAATAGGTAGTTCTTCAAATGTGCACGCAGTGTTGCACTCGACAGGATCAATTGCGGTGTCTTCTCCCACTCTTTTCCAACCACCCCTTCTTCTGCTTCCCATTCAGATCGTTCAGAAGAATAACGCCGTTCATTCCATTCCTTCCGTTTAGAATACACCATGTCCAGCAACTGCCTTGTTGGCCCAGGATGCCGAGCCACCTTCCTTTTCGCTTTTTCGTATGCCAATCGATACGACTTGTTGGGGTCCTTCCGCGCTGCAGTCTCAACCAAGTAATCAACCTCATCCACAGCAATAGTAGTCAACCTAGTCAATTTTAACACCTCGCGGTTTCGTTGATAAATATCCATAAGGGCTTGAGGTGTGCATATCAGAAGATGCGGTGGATTCTCCTCGAGTTGTTCTATCTGCCTATCAACCGGTATCCCAGTCCCACGAACAAGCACGTACGCAATAGATGCAATACGTGTTTTTGGAAGCCTCTTTGTAATCTGTTCAATCCAACGATATAGCTGGTACGCCAAATCCCGATGAGGAACCAGCAATAGCGTAGTGATGTGACGCATTTCAACTTCTTTCCCGTCTTTCCATTCTCTAGACACCAGACGTGGCTTATTGAGAAGTCCAAGTATCAACCCAAATGACCTAGTTCCACGAAACACTGAGTAATTAGGAACAAACAACATCCAGTCAAATACAAAAACAACACACTTGCCAGAACCTGTCACATCCTTGAGTAATATATCCTGTGTCCCCAGAATCGCAGGAATAAGCTGGGCTTGAATATCCGTTGGAGTTTTGACTTTAGGAAATGCCTTGCAAAGGGCCTGGATAAATGGCTCGCCAAGACCTAAACTTTCGAAAGTGAGCGGAAGCTCGGGCTGGGTTAACAAATCGTCCGTTTTTTGCTTGGCTAGGAATTCTGCGTAAGCCTCAGCTGTACGACTCATACAGCGAACCCGTCTTGAGTTGAGCCATGACCGATAAAAGACACTTCGACGCGTAAAACGGACAAAAATTGTGGGGGACGGAAGAAAACTCATACAAGTCACGTGAATGTATAAGAACCCATATTGATACGAATTAATAACATATTGGTTTATATAACGATTTGTATGATATCAATGTCAGTAGTGTTCTTCTAAATCCAACAACTTTGCCAATAATGAAAACCTAATTATCCTCAATTTGCTCATAATGGCCTCTCCTCGAGCGTTTGAACAAACGAACAAACCAATTGGCACTGTCGTTATTGTCGTTCGTTTGACCTCGAGTGCTTCGTAGATATTCAGAGTCATATGAGAAACTTCGGACGAGCGATGTGGTTTCTGATTCATTGTCAATATTTTCCTGGCGTTGGTCTGAGGTGATGAAAGTGAGTATATGGGTCATAATAATGACACAGGACACACCTTCACCGAAAACTGCATCCATTTCTTCCAACGGTACTCCTTTCGTTTCAGGATACACTGCAGCAAATCAGTAATGAACTTGAGTGAAAAACAAAGAACCCACAAAAGTAGACTGTAAACAAATAGGGTAAAGAGATCAGCGCCCGTCGTCGATCCATATATAAAATAAAGCAGACCTAGAACAAAGCTAAAAATACAGAAGAATCCATGCATTGGGTAAAGGCGCCATGCAATCGCCTCTTGAAGGTATGGAGTCACCTCTCCAACTATCCAATTGAAAGCCCAATTGGTAGCTGTCGATAATGACACCCCTTTGGCGCGTACAGGCAGAGGCATGATCTATTTTTGACAAACATCTATGGAGTCACCTCTCCAACTATCCAATTGAAAGCCCAATTGGTAGCTGTCGATAATGACACCCCTTTGGCGCGTACAGGCAGAGGCATGATCTATTTTTGACAAACATCAATTAATTCTCGATAAAAACTGGCTGAACTGACTTCAGGTGGATATAACCAGGGAATGGGACCCCAACTAATGCAAAAAGTATTGAGTGTTAACCATTCCCCAAAGTCCACGATGTGTAAATACCTGTATCCAAAGGCGGCGTTGAATATAATGACACAAATAACGACTGCGTTGGGGGTTTGTGGTACATCTAGGTACATCCACCAGCCAGTGGCCATTAGTGCAGCAGCCATCTAGGATTTGTCAATCAGCGACGGTGTAATAACCGATTTGTCAGGAACTTACCACCACTGCGCCTGAAAGCAGGATGGCTCGACGACCCCAACGGTCGACAAGATACCATCTGAAACAAATTTCAGATATAAAACCTTATTGCCGAGGAGAAAACGTACGTAGGTATCGTGCTCAATACATATATGACAGAGTTGATACCAGTCATCAGAACAGCTTGGCGTCCAATCCAGCCAGCTTCCTCGAACACACGCGCTGTGTATAATGTGTGTCAGAAAGTACAGTTCTCCTCTCAATCAGCGAGAGACTTGCGTGCATAATATGAGATGACTATTGCATGCAACATGACCTCAGCAAAAGCAAAGATAGTTAGAAAAATGATGTAAATACCATTTATTCCATTCTAAATATAACATTCCAGTCAGCCGCACGGAGAGATCAGACAAGGAAGATGTTACTTGCCAGCTGAGCGAAAGCTTGTGACGACATTGCAAGAAGAACACGTCGTTTGTACTTTTGCCACATTTGTCTATATGATCTTCCTTCCCCAGATTCTCGCTGACAAGATAATCATTAAATAAAAGTCGTACTTTCCAAAAGGTGAGATATACATACATCTTCGCGGACTTTGTCCTTGATCTCCTGATATACAGCTGTTGCAGTGGGGTCATCAGAGTCTCCCCCATGGAGATCGACGATGACTTGCAGACCATCCAATTCCCTCCCGTTGTCAATGAGCCATCTACATAAATATTGGAGAATCATCATTTAGCACAAAATAGATCTTTGGTTTTACCCTACCGTGGACTTTCGGGGATAAGGAGCGAACCTGTCGCAAGTATCGAACCAATGACACATTGCACGAAAAGAGGTATCCTCCAAGACAAATCGCTATCGATGAAGGAGCAAAAATAATCAGTCCACTTTGGAGTTATGAGTATATAGAACAGCTAGATAAAGGCATACGACGTACAACAGAGGAAGAGTATCCAATGATATTGCCAGTAAATTCCATGCAGGCTAGTGCACCACGCTATTCCAAAGTTGAACGAACAAATCAAATGCTAAAGGGGAAAAACTGACATGATTGGGAGGAGAGATTTCGCTTTGGTAGATTGGAACAATCGTACTACGAATGTATATGGCATTTTAGTAGGGACCTTTTATGAACCTTTCACTTACGAGAGCAAACCAACGCCAAAGCCACTTATAACACGACCGAGAATAATAGTCCAGAATCCGATAGTAAAAGTTTGGATCACGCCGCCTACCGTAAATACAACGGCACCAACAAATAATGTGCCCTTTCTTCCAATCGTGTCTCCGACCCGACCAGCAGCAACGGATGTCACTGTAATTATTCCAGTCCGTCAAACGAGCAAGAGGTCTTCCTTTCATTGTCTCTAACGTACCAAAAGCCCCGATCTCTAGGACTGCAACCATGGTCCCGATTTCAATGGGTCCTGGGTAGTCAAAATACTTTCGGAAGTAAGGACTTGTAATAAGTCCACTCATGACCCTGTAGCACAAGGCTTGTTTAAGATACTGGGAGTTGACATTGACGGCAATTTACCCTTGGTCATATCCAAACTAAACACAAGGAGTTCAAGGTTAGAACTGTTATGCCAAGTATTGAGAGAATCCAACATACAAGAAACACACCGAGACTGGCGAATACAGAGATGCCATAGAGCAAAGCTTGGCCTACTAGCCTTCTCCTTGGTCTAAAGGCCAGCGCAACTGGCATGATGGCAAGAAGTGGAGTAGTTTATTACATAAATTTATCTAAACGAAATGAACTACGTAAATAAACAAAATTTGCCTCATGCCATCGTCGGACGCATCTCTGGACGATATGTCGTCGACCACATCGTCATACGATTCAGACGAGGAGTACCGTTTAGCCCAACAAGAATGGGAGGAAAGTCTACATCAACTCCAACAATTGGTTGCAGTCGTCCTTCTCCCCATATTTGGCAAATGGATGGGTAGACGATGGAGTCATCTGGGTTTGTTCACTCTTGAAATCACTACTACCATCTCATCCTGATAATATCCAACAGCTTACGCTCGCTACTTGCGGGTTGGACTAGGAAAAGCCTTCTTTTTCGGGGGGACTCCAAAGCCGATATAATTATCGCGAAAATATCTACCAGTGTGTAAACTAGGATGCTTGACGTCTATTAATCTCACTAATCAACCTTTTTACCCTTTGCGAAGGCTCGTGTCCCGACATGAACATCTTCGCAACCATCTCATTTGCCACATCCCACTTGCCTAACCCCATGAGCCCAGCGAACAATAAATACCATGTAGTCTGTACTCGAGGAATACGGTGACTGTCCATCTCTCGGAAAAATGCTAGCGCATCCCTGTAACCATAAGGATCCGGGGAATTCAAGCAAGCTCTGATCAAGATATGATACGTCGGCAGCCTGAACTTAATTTGCAACTTCCTCATCCTGAGCACTATGTTGCTCCTCACTTCATCAGCTCTCTTGCCGGGTAACCAATTGCCTCGGTATAATCCCGTCAAGATAGAGGTGTACGTCACCTCGTTCGGTTTGATACTTCTGTCCTGTTCCATTTTATCCAGCATGAGAAGGGCGGCCCGCAAACTTTCCTCTGTCTGCGCTCGCATTTGATGGTCAATGATGGCAGTGTACGTTGCGACATTTGGTTGGATGCCTTGTTTGCGCATAAGGTTCAGGATAGTTACTGGCGCATCTTCTTTTCCCACTTGCAGTAAAGCAGTCAGGATAGTTGAAAAGGTGACAACGTCGCCCGAGATGTTGGCGGCCGACATCGTGGTGATTACATTGGCAAGGGCCTTGAAATCATTAAGTCGAGCGTAGTAAGCTAGGAGGGTATTATAGGAAACGATATCTGGTGTTGGTCCTACGTTCCGCATTTTAGCTAGGAGGCTGTTTACTTCATGGATGCGATTCAGGGGTAAAAGTCCTCGTATGACCGTATTATGGACAGCGATGGCATGGTCGTTGTGATCCTTGAAAAGGCGCTGATATTCACCGAAGTTTCTCATAGCTTCTTCGGGTTTGCGGTCGTCAAATAGAACCGAAATAAGAGCGCGATACGACAAAGCATCTGGTTGAACTCCCTCTCTTTGCATCATCCGCCAAGTTTCCATCACTCGGGATGAATCTCGAAGATCTGCATAGGTGTCAAGAAGCGCCGTCCACATTGCGACCCCTGGACGGACCCCCAGCTCTGAAAGACCACTCCATACTTTTGCAGCAAGATCCATACGTTCACACTTGATGAATGCCGTCTGAAAAGAAGTCCATCCAGCTTGAGTCAAGGCGACCAACCTGGCACCTGAGACTTCTGACGGTTGCACGGCAAGATAAGGGTCTGAAGCGCGAATTCCCTCCATAATCTTGGTGTATAACTTTTCCAACGTGTGTGCGGTACGGGGATGAGAAAGATTCATAATATGTTTGGATAAAGATGGAGGCCGAGAGACTGAATCTGCTATTTCAAGCCGTTCCAAATATTTCTGGGCCCTTGCATGTAATTTGGGGTTGTATTCAAGATGCTGGAGGAATTTAGCTTTGCGATAGTGGTGGAATCGGATATCAGTCGCCAGATATGTGTCGAAGGCACCCTTGAATGAATCTATCATTATATGTGCTGTCGTCGCAGCAAGCAGTACTGAAACACGGCCAAGATCTTCAAGTTCTGAATTGAGGTCGTCGTCAGACAGCGCCAATCCCTCATCATGTGAAATAGGTTCTGGTGGTTGCGAAGGTGTCTGGCCCACGGAGTTGATGAAAGTTTGGTATAGGTCGATGACGACTTGAGGGCGATTTCGCTTGATGTGAAAAAGTAAGTAGGCTGCGAGGGCATCACTATTTGAACGTTGCGTCGCCGTTTTTAAAGCAAAACTCTCCACCACCGCTTTCGTTTCGGGACCCAATTCTTCAGGCGGGCTCATCTGGTAAAGATGAGAGCATATAAGCTCGGTAAACATCTTGTAATCTGATTCCGGCATAGGGTAGGGATTACCCTCTGAACAAGACTCCTTGAGGTTTTCAAGGTATTGCCAGCGCTCCAGAGCAGCAACGACGTCATGAGTTTCCAAGGCGCGTTGTACGTCGACTAGTGCATCGTTGAGATGCTTCTTTTTAGAATTGGAAAGAACAGGTCTGTTGGCCGTCTGAGCCATGATTTGGTCGCGAATCTTGCTATGAAGGAGAGGATCATTTTTGAGCAGGCGTTGTTGTGGAGTTAGCTTTGAAGAGCCAGGTTGGGTGGCGAACGATCCTGTTCGACATAAAAGGCTTGGAACCAGAAAATCCAGTAGATACACGGTGTTTTGCCTATGGATTCGTAGGAGCATTTGTTAAGTGCGGGATGATTGTGTAATCGCTCAGAACGGGTTTGCTTCAGAACCACAACCATGGGTCACGGCAATTCTGACAAGCTCTACATCACTCATACTGAACATGCTGGCCTCCATGGCTCTCATTCCTCGTCGACGGGATACAAAGCGTAACTAAAGCGTATACCTCACATGGTCTATTCTAATAAATCCTTTGTAGAAAGTCTGAAGCCCCACACCCTGGTGCTAGAACTCCATTCGACTGTTGCGCACTCTCATTTCAACCCTTTTTGCATCCCGTTTGTGCCAGAAACTCGGATGGGACTGGTATTGTATTTGATCTAGTTAACATCATTCCGTGGCTCAAGTAAGCCAACAGCATCACCATTTTGATTTCCAACTCATTGGAACGCTCCTGCAGGCAGCACAACAATACGAATCCAATAACGCAGCAAGCATTGTCGCCTTCTGATTTGATCTCTCTGAACTACTCACGAAAGGAAGCAACTGATGAGCTTCATGACCCAATCTCTTTCAAACCCTTCAACGAACATTCACATATCGTTGCAATCGCAGCGACAGGCAATGTCTTTCTGGCAGAGAGCATTAAAGGTGGAAGAGATTTGATTAATGACGTTCCCTTCAAAAAGTAGTTCTTGTTTCTACGCATATACCACCAACAATTCATCGATTACTTTTCAGAGGAGACGTTATCACTCTGCAAAACCCCCATGGACTCCCAGCAGCCTCCATACCTAATCCAACGGCTGTCACCAAGGTGGTGAAAACCAAGCAAACCACTACAACTGGACCAGAAGCGCCTCGTGCTGTCACGGCCGTGAAAGCTAAAGCAGCTGTACCCTGTATGAAATATACTTTCCCCTCTGACAGCAGCTGATTCTCATCTCAGGGAACATTTCTCCCTATTCTAGTGGCATGCCAGGCGCATCCTTGACTTCTACTTCAGTAGATCCCTCACAAACAACGAGCTCTAAACTCCTTTGGGACGAAGTATGTATCGTACTTTTCCCCTGATATCGGCGTTCTCTGACACTGCTTGTCGGGCAGGAGGAATTGATGTTCGAAGATATCTCCAAACCCCTGAAGGGAAAGGGAAAAGAAAAGGATGTTGGTAAGCGACGCGCATATGTACGCGTCGTTACTAGCCTTGGTGGGGCCAGCCTTAATTTAGAACTTTACTGTGAAAAGGTCGGACTTGTTGGCTTCAAATTTTTAATGATTCCCTGAAAAGCTGCTTTTAGGCACCAAAAACTTGCTATAACTTTTTAATGCTTGCTCGAGCGGGGAAATACAATGATTGTCTATTCCATCGCCTCGTTCCTGGATTTATGGTATGCCAAATGAAGTTTTTCGTACAATGTATGTAAGAACCCATGACTCTCAGATTCAAACTGGTGACCCTACTGGTAACGGTTCGGGCGGAGAGTCCTATTGGGGTACACCCTTCCGCGACGAACATGATTTGAAAGGTGCCGCCAAACATGATAGTCGCGGGATACTTGCGATGGCCAACAAGGGTGCAAATACTAATGGGCGAGTATGTTTATATAAATTTGCCGTCCTAGTCTACTGACGAAAGCTTGCAGCTCTCAATTCTATCTAACCTTCAAAGCGGCAGCCCACCTCGATACGAAACATACAGTATTTGGAAAGCTTGTCGGTGGAGAAGATGTACTGGATGCTCTGGAGAAACTCTCTATCAAACCGGGAACCGACCGACCTGCCAAGATGGTTCGAATCACTGAAGTTATCATGTACATCATTCCTTTTTTATATCGAGTCGCGCCTGGTCCTGATATCTTGCACCTTAGTTATCAAGATCCCTTTGAAGATTACAAGACACGTCTCGCGAAAAAATTAGCGAAGAGAGCAGAGGGTGACACCCGTGGTTCTGTAGAGGAGAAGAAAGATGAAGTAAATTGGTTCGGGGTAAAAGTTGGATCAGATAACTCTGCTTTCACCCTGGGTGAAAAGGGTAGTGGAGGTGTTGGAAAATATCTGAGTCTAAAACGACCACAAAGTTCTACCGAAATGACAGGTGCAGATGACGCCAAGAAAAAACGTAGGATAGGCTTTGGGAACTTTGAGGGCTGGTAGAAGGCCATTAAATTATCTATGTAGTTTTGATGAGAGTTCGCCCGAAAATCCGATTTATAAAACTAGAGATGTGTGGCCCGTAGGTGCTATGATTATGGTATTGGTATCGATATATTTAAATTATACTGCAACAGGGACTTTGCTGGTCGTGGCAGATCGGGCGTCTGCAATTATTATGTAGAAGTGAGTGTGATGTAAATTCAAGAAAGCCTGACCTTCTTTAGGCCTCTCTATGGGTTTGGACGATGGTATTGACGGTAGTTCTATATCCAACGGTACCTTCGACTTAGCAGCCTGTAAAATATAAGGATCGTTCAAATGTGAGGAAAGAAGCTGACGAACAATATCTTGTTGCAATTCGAACAGTTCCTTCTGAACAGCGTCTTCCTCGTCAAGTGAGAGATGGTTTGAAAGCATATCCCCCACTTCCTGGATAACTCGTGTGAGTAGTGCCTCGGACAAAAAGTTCCTTTCAACGATACTTTTTGGTATTCTCGTGCCTCAGCCGTCTCTTCCAGAAGTTTCTCGACGCTCTCCACATTCATTTCCAAGTGTATCTCTTTGAGAATATCATTTCCTTGCTTTAAGCCATGAAGTATGGAAACTTCAATGAGAGAGAATTCAATGGTAGAGACCTGATGAAGCATGGGGAGATAAACGGGAAGCATGAATGACAATAGCAAACATACAAGTTGTTCCAGGTTCTCCATCTGTGCATCTGTTTTTGTCAATAAACTTTGTTGATACTTCCGTCTACGTAGGGCAATTAATGCCCGATCTTTCTGGCCTGCAGCGATCTGGGCTTTAGCAATGGTGTGCTCCCTATCTAAAATGATCTGTATCTAGACAAGAAGGGTCTAGTGTTGGGCATGTAAGTGTGTTCGCTGATAAGTGCAGACCTTCTTCTGGTATTGTTTCAGCTTATCTCGCTGTAATTTGAGGCTGAGGCGTAAGTCTCGTCAGTAGAAAGTCCCGTGGAATAGAAGTAGACAGACGCACTCTAGGATAGCCCGATCTTGCGCCGTAATCTTGGGGACTGACTGATTGCCTCCCATTTTTATTCACATAGATTTCGTGCGTTCGAGAGCGAGAGTACTGATGAAGCCGAGGCTGATAACGGTAATACTGGACTGGACTCATATCATGGCATCACTCGGATGTCATTTACATAAGCGCTCATCTACTTGTGCCGGACGTCTCTAGGTGGGCAAGAACACGTATGATCAAACCACATCTATATCGCTTTTCAAACGTATCTACACCGAGACTTGCACGGTATCACGACTACATACGCGCTGCTTCTCAAGGCAATTTTATTGATTCTTTCTTGTGGTGTTTCTCTGACGGCAATACACTTGCAGGCGGTACCATCAGAGTACCCCTTGGTTCCCCTAAAGTCATTGGAGTAGTAAATTCACGCGGTAACAGAAGGTCGGCGCTTCTAACCTTTAATACCAATCATCTCCTAACCAAATATAGTCACCAGGAAGATTTCTATGGATTTGCAACTTTATCTCTGAATCCAGAAGAATTACGACTCAGCGTCAAACAGGCTCATGGACTGGATTGGCAGCCAGAACGAGTGAGCAACATTCTGGCTCGACAAGTACTTTTTGTGGGAATATATGACGGGTACGCCTGTATCATTTGGTCGATATGCAAAGGTTTCATATGTTAAAGGCATGGAGGGTCTGCTGTGGCACAGTACTTGCGACAGGAATTGCATGGTTTATTCGAATCCGTCGACAAATCATCAATACCAGAACTGTTCACTTGGATGAAGGAAATTGGAGGCTACTTCAAACGTTTTAAAGGTGGAGCACTTTCCCCTTGGAAAGAGGGAAACAACACAACAGAGTTATCGCTCGAAGCTCGTGCAGCACTCGCCTTTTTCGAAGTCAGTGTTTCTGCTTCCTTGTTTTTATTGGCCTCATTTATTGTTAGGTCGATAAAAATTTATCAGCAGATGATACAGCTCAATCATGCGGCGCAGCAGCATCAGTGGCTATACTGCACTCCCTTGATTCTCCGGCAACTCCATTTTTCTCTGCGCAAAAATTGGCCCTTACTGTTGCCCATTGTGGGTGAGTTTTAGGCGGGTAGCAGACAAGTGAACAATTTTCAATGCCGTTGAACAGAGATACAAGAGTGCTTCTGTGCGCAACAAAGAATGGACAAGTGTATCCAATGACAGAAACACATCACGCAGACTCGCATATTGAGAGCATTCGGCTGCGAAGGATGATGGGATCTTCAATCATAACTGATTCATTCGGGGAATCTCGGTAAAATTCATACCTCTCTTTTAATGATCGCCAGCTCAACGCCCGGCTTAGATGGATGGGGGTGCTTGCAAATACACGATGGTATGTCTAATTACTTGCATGTAAAGGCAACAACATCTCATGGTGACACTTCAGTCTTGGCGACCTCCGTTACAAGAGGTTTGGTGTTACAGCCGAGCCAGAAGTTAGAACAAAGCTCCTAGAAGGTAGTAGTATTTATCATCAATCTCAGTTTCAATCTGAACCTTTCTTAGGAGCAGATTGGGCGTTCCTCGTCCTTGTATCAGACGGGATTTCAGCAATTTTATCTGATGACGAAATCGTGGACCTAGTGCGAGATGCCAACGACCCCCAAATAGCCACCGAGAAGATTTTGGCTTTCTCAGAAGAACTAGGAGGTAACGACAACGCGACCGCCATCGTCATCCCGTTGGCCGGGTGGAACAAGATTGATGGTCCTGACAAAACCAGAGAGCTTCGAGATTATAGAAGACTGCAAGCAGGTATGATTTCTAGATTCATATTTACATATGAGATCTTAATGAATAAAATACAGTGGGTAGCGAACGACAGCGTCGAATGTGATTCTGCTTCGCGGTGGAGTATCCTTATATCTGCGCAGCGGCGTGTCCATCAGCTCGAAGGTCCGATCCTGCTGCCCAGACAAAACGTCCAGACGGGTCTTGCAGCTTCTGGATGACCTGACCACGACCCATTAATCCTCGCTTGAACCCGCTCACAAGCCTTGCATCATGTCCCATCTCTATACCCACGTTAATTAGAAGAATGCATGATACCTGAACATAGCGCCGACCTCTAAGTTTTGCAATCGTCTCCTTTGAAAATCCGTCCTCAAAGTAAACCTCGCTGTTAATATCCCCCGCTGAATTTCTGGAACTGCTTTCATTGTCCGGCATGCCAGCAGAGATACAGAAACGAGGAGCATCGAGTGCAGCTTGGGGAGTGAAACCGCGCAATATATTGAGTAATACCTGCACATGGCCTTGGGGCTTTCGTGCCGTCTTTAGTAATGTGATGAACAAATTTCCAATACTAACCTGCATAAAACCACCCATGACTCCGTAGCTAAGGAACAAATCGCCGCCTCTAGTTGCAAGAGCAGGGATAATTGTATGGTACGGGCGCTTGCCTCCCTACACAGGACATCAGTGATGGAAAAGCAGGTGTATTGGTTGATACCTACCTGGAGTGCGTTAGGATGGTTTTTATCAAGGACAAAACATGATCCTCTATTTTGCAGAGTAAAACCACACCCCTTAGGAACAGCTAAGAAGATGTTGAAAACCAGATCTTTATCCAGGAATAAAGAGATGTTCACCGCCAGTCCCAAATCCTTGTATTCAGTAAAGTCAATCATTATGCATCACGTATATACACCTCAGAGGCATGCTGACCTGCGTAGTTGCTCTGGATGTAGCTGCAGGCATTGCCCCACTGATCAGTGACTGGATGAAGAATGATCAGTCACTTGGGCTCCGAATTGTTTTGTCAGTTTCATTACCCGAGAAATAAACGGTATCCGATGAATTCACTGGGTTGCCCTGGTCCAGCATCAAAGTCATCAAAGTCATCAACACGATAACAAGAGAAGACAACTCACATGAACCACCTGAGGATTTGTGCCGGCGGGGTCAAAGAATCGCGCCCTTGAGGATAGATACTCCTATGGCGAGATTGAGAATTGAGAAAGACTGTAGCGCCCAGAATCTAGAGCCCTTACTTTGCCCAAAAGTTCTTCCAAGGGGATGTGTTCGACATCGGGGTCTGTAACATAATACAAGCTGTCTGACATATTACAAGATTTTGCCTTGAGCAAATATTGCAATATTATTGAATCACATACCTGCGAAAGCAAGACTATCATAGAGTTCGATAGCTGTTCATAGGTGGGAATAAAGCCACGAAACGCACCGCAAAGCTTCTATCAAGGTATGAAGATATTCTGGTGAATTATGTTCCATCTCCAGTAGTGGTTTAGAACGGCCTTGTTCTTGTATACCCTCAAGTATTCCTAACGCAAGTAATGCAGTAATTCCTACCAGCCACCATATTAGCTAGGATACCTGATGGTCATGTATCTTGCACTTACCCTGTCCATTTGGGGGGCACTAAGGTAAATATGGTGAGATACGTACACCCCATAACCATTGTTGTTTCAAGGTCTTACTTCGTATAAGGTTACATCTTTAGCATAGGTGTACTTGATGGGCTCAACGATCGAGGTGGTATGGTTCGCAAGATCTTCGAGCTCCATTTTTCCACCTTTGCTTTTTATTAAATCGACGATAGCTTGAGCAATTCGCCCCTTGTAGAAGCCATCCTTACCCTTAGCCACTAGCTCTTTGAATGTCTTCGCCAGGTTGGGAAGTGTTATTATTTGTCCTGGCAAAGGCGCCTTTCCGTTCAGAAGCATCTCGTCTCCATTCGGAGACGCGTTCTTGATCAGATTCTGGTGTGTCGTAACCTGTTAAAGGATCGTCAGATGTTATCAAAACACGCAGACGAACCTCAGAGTGCTGCCACTACGAAGAAAGATGAGCAAAAGACAAGATGCGAAATAAGACGATCTGTGCATACTGCGTGGCTGTGAATTTCAGAGACAGGAACCCTGGTTCACCATTAGTCTTCGAACTCGGCAAGGAGAAGGTATAAGCATACCCTTCTTCCGCCAAACGAATGGCTGGATCGAAGATCTCAGCAGCTGACACTGAGCCACTTCCAAAATGTTGGATGGTGTCTATCCAAGCTGCAGCAGCTCCTGTGAAAACGTATGAGAAAATCTTGTGCCAAAGATAACTACAAGCATCTGCTGACCAGGGACTGTGACAGAATTAAGGTCTGTGAGGGGAATACGGTCTTGGAGCCCACGACTGAGGACATAGTCGATATCGAGGCGTGCTGGTGCTCTTCCAGAGCCATTAAGTGCCTTAACTGTCTTAGTTTTGGCATCGTAAAACAGACAAAATGCATCTCTAATTCCCATAAATTCATAAGCAGTGGGCTTCTTTCTGAATTGGTTGACTGACCCGCCGATGCCGCAGCAGCTTGGCTCTGTTACGTTTAGAGCAGCAGATGTAGCAACAGCTGCGTCCGCTATTCAAGACGATCGGTGCCATGAAGACGGGAAAATGTATTGATGTGGTACCTGCATTTCCTCCTTTCCTCAGAATCTCCAGACCGGCCTCTGTAGCCAAAGGCTGGGACGAAGCTACCATGCCTTTTGTTCCATAAACGACTGATCTTCGACTTGAAAACCTCTGAAATACGGGCTCGGGATGATCAACTTTGGACCAATCGATTTGAACAGACGACATGATGATTGCTTGTGGGGTTTTTACCACTGTACTCAGGACAAAATCAACGTTATAGGAGGTTATCTACCCGGAATATGCGCATTGACTGTTCCGTCGGGGAACCGCGTCAGTATAACATACTACCTACCCGCCATTGCCGTTGCCGTCCATAAAAGTGAACACCGGATGTTTTCGTTTTCAGGACCACATGGACTTGTTGGAAGTATATATATCTTACCAGTGCCACTTATGGTTGATTATCTCATAATGCATAATGTACATACGTTATCAATACTATGGCTTTGATCTCGTTGTCGAACTGTGGCAGCACATTTATTTTCATCAAGGCACTGATATTATTGGATGCATTTTAGAGCCCGCCGAATTCAAATTTGCTGCTAAATGTAGACATAAATGGTATTCAGGAGGTTTCCCAGAGAATTTTTGTTCCTAATAGTTGAATGAACACCGAGACCTCCCTCGAGTTAACTACCAATTCCGTATTTTCTTACGTCGTGAAGAACCCAAACTACATACTTTTCATAGGGAAATTCTCGCATGCATTATGAGATAATCAATATTGTATGTAGTCAGTCACACACTAGTTTTTAGAACTGCGTGAATCAATAAAAAGGTGTGGGAGCTCGCCTTATGGATAGAAATTCCTTCTTTTCGAAGAGGTGATTAATTCTGAGAGTGCAGTGAATGTGGCTTCACACCGACTTGAACCGTATTGGTCATCTTTTGAATTTTGACTTATCACAAAAATGTCGCTAGAAGCAAAGTTGCAACAAGCATCTGTCGAGTACCAAAAACTGCAAGCAGATCTCTCCAAATCTATAGAGGCAAGGCAGCGGCTCGATGCCCAGTTATCAGAAAATGAATTAGTCAAGAAGGTACCTTTGGCTGAATAGAATCAGTACATCTCTGACGCAACTTGCCAGGAATTTGATCAACTTACGCCAGAAAATGCGGTGTACAAGCTCATTGGCCCGGTTTTGGTGAAACAAGATCAAGTTGAAGCAAAGAGCAATGTTGAGACACGCTTGGAGTTCATACGCAGTGAAATGTCGGATTTAAAAAAAAGTTCGCTTCATGAAAGGGAAAGTCTAATGGATATAATTATTACAGTAAACGGGTAGAGGGTCAGATTAAGGAGGTGGAGGGGAAACAGGAGAAAAAGAAGACAGAGGTGAATATGAGAGTAATATACCATATATTGGAACTTATTGGTTGTGGCCAGCTTATACAAGTCCAGAGTGCTCTACAATCTCAGAAGAGTCCCTCTGCTCCTGCGCCTGCTACGACACCAGTTCCCTCCGTCGCTGTATAGTGTTACGTCAAATAAGGATCCGGCCTTCCTACGTGTCTCATGGGCTGTGGTATTGAAGTCATCATGAGTTCTTGATGGCTTGAAGCACGCTTCCTTGCGGTAATTCCGAAGAAGCTATCCCATGTTTTGCTCTACGGGCACGAGCCAGATCGTGTTCTGTCTCCGGACTTTTTAGAATTTTCTCTAATTTGAATCTTTTCATCGCTGATAATGGCGGACAATTGCGAATGACAACGATGTCATGCTGTCGGAGCACTGGAATTTGACGAAATTGAATTGGAAAGCAAAGACAAGTGAGGCAGGTCACGGACCATTGTGTTCATCATGAACTAGATATTTTTTGCTTCGCTCAATTTGCTGAACTTTGAGATCAGTTACCACATGACATTATATTTACAAGAGGACGAACCTTTCCGGTCAGCTTGTGAATTATCTGCCGCGAAACAGTCACCGTTGCGGTCTTGTTCATAAACCCAGCCTTGGTAACAATGCCATTGAATGACATTGGCGGCATTTTGTGATTAGTTGATTATTGAAAAACGAAAGCGTGGGACTATGCCAATGCAAAAAACGATCTGAGTTTATATAAACAAATTAGATTGTACTAGGCATGGATTTCACAGAACTCTACAGGCACTCAGCATCTCTGGTGGCCTTCAGTCCTGGTGCACACTTCATTCTCACTGCCGTTCAAGACAGAATTATTGTTCGCAAGACAGATACTTTTCAAATAACGCGTACTTGGCTGGTGGATACCTCACCATCGCCTCCTCAAGCTGCTCTCTTTTCTAGCTCAACTTCTAAACCAAAGTCGGTCCATATAGCCAGTACGCTAACTGATGGGTGGATCACTCATCTCGGTTGGTCCCACGATTCCGAGTTCATTTTGGCGGCTTGTGCGAAGAGAGGTGTAGTACATCTTCGACAACTCAGAGACGAAAATTGGTCCGGCCGCATTGACTCAGGTGCCGAAGGTGACGGCCAGTATTATGTGTGCCACGGCCACTGTCATCTTATCACCTTGGCTAGGCCTTGTCAAAGCTGAATGGGCCCCAGATGCACGTACCGTTGTCTGCTTCTCCGATTGGGGTGTGAGTATCTTGGCGGTGTGCAAGCTGCATATTAAAAATGCTATCTCCTGTAGTTGCGTGTGTCTTTATGGTCTACTTCGACGGGAACTGTTACATATATCCAATTTCCTATCCATCCTGACAAAGGTTCGTCTCTTGCTACAGTTGCGACACTCAGTCTGAAGGGATCACATCAGGGTATGCTTTTCGCCCAGATGGGCGTTATTTTGTCCTCGCTGAACGACATAAATCCAAGGATACACTGGGCGTTTATGACGCAACTGAGGCGTACAAACTTGTCCAAGTGAATATGTTGACCCAATGTACAACTGGCCATAGCTTATCTCTTGAATACCCATAGCATTTTCCCTTGCCAACTTCGTCATTTTCTTCACTTGCTCTTTCTCCTTCGGGGAACTATGTTGCTGTCTGGGAGGGACCCCTCGAGGTTAGTCCCTTATCACCAGTTCCCTAGTATTATTGCCTCAACCCAATTTTTCGCTAGTATAAGTTATATATACTAACTCTCACTGGTAACCTTCTGACCTCATTCACCCCGTACCCCGAACCCGGCTTCGGCATTCGCGCCGTTGTTTGGCATCCCACGGGACTGTTCCTCGCTATTGGCGGCTGGGACGACAAGGTAAGCGTTTTCCGGTCCATAAATTTCAAATGCTCAGCCCATGATAGATCCATATCTTGAATTGTCTGACCTGGTCAGCTGTCGCAACGCTTGACATGCTGACCCGGCTTCCAAACGGTGTGGTGCGCAAAAAAGAATTCAACCTGATCTTCATAATTCAACAAATCATCTTAGAACATTTGGAGAGAACCTGCAAAATGGCTGGAAACGACAGAAGGTCGTGGGTTTTTGTCTTGTTGGTAATTCATGTCAATCAGATAACATCTCTGTCCTGATACTTCATATTTTTGTAGATGACCATATCAATGGTCCCCACGTGCTCAGTACTATACGCCCTGACCCAACGAAACCCAACCCAAAGAGCGGCGTTGTTCAGATGGAGTGGAATCTGACAGGAAACCTTCTGCTCGTACGGTTCGGTGTGTTTTACAAAGCACTTTCCATTCTCCGTGGCTTTCTAAGCATGTCTACGCCAGATAATATACCATCGGCTGTGTATATCTTCGAATTTCCCGTCCCGCCTGAAATATTTACACCTCGGCTAAGAACCGTGCTACTTCATTCTCAACCTGTACTCCATGCAAGGTGGAACCCAGTGCGGAAAGGTAATTTGGCACTCTGTTGTGGGAATCAGAGTGTCTATACCTGGAGTGATGAGTGGCAAGGGGACTCTGGGGAAGAAGAGATGGCCGAATGTATTGGTGTGCCTGCAAGTACGTCTGATTTCAAAGGTCATTATCTGCCGGTCATTTGCTGATCCTTATAGAAAATTTTGACGCGAAGGATATTGCTTGGGCTCGTGATGGAAAGGGCTTGATTATTTTTGGCAAAGACCAGTTCTGTTGCGCTTTTGAAGTGCAGGAAGAGGACGATCATGTGGTGTCTGAATCTTAACTGGCGTCAAAACTCTTATCGCAGGTATTGAGTGTCATCATCATCATGCTGCTCGTAATGTTCTAACCTGAGCGTTCACGTATCTTTTAACAAAACCAGACATCGATCTCAATCATGCTATCGTTGCCTTCTCCCTTACGGGAATAGATCGGACCATTGCCATCGATTCTTGAATGCGGCGTTTTTTTTTTCGGGTAAGAGCAGGGACGATCGAATAATGCAAGACCATGTCTTCGCTCCGCTACAGCACTGTACATAAGGGATGGGAAAGAACGAGAATAAAATTTTGCATTGACCACCAAGGAGAGCAAGAAAGGAGGAGATAAATATGCGCACCCAACGATCTATGCTGATATACGGCGAGGAGTAATAATATTTAGGCCGTAGATTACCATATTGATGGCAGAGCATGTTCGGTCCTCATCCGAACTTATTTAAATCGTGCTTGTAGGCTCATCTCGCCAATTTTTCTGACCATTTCTTCGGTTAGGCCCAAGCCCAATGGCGGTTGAGCGAGTAAGAGTGCATATTCACCGAGAAGAGAAGTCCGAAAAGGGAGGATGTCGTCTGTCTGTGGTCATTGTAAGTCAAGCATACTATTAACACGATGATAAAAGGAAACATACACAAATGGCAATGGGATGTCCTGATTTGAGATATTGGTGTATATGATGTGATTCTAGAGTCGGAACTGTCTTGCACCTGTATTATCTTGATAAGTTGGGAGTTGGGTTTTTATAGATATGATGATCACTTACAATATGTTTGAAGTCAAGCAGACCTCTATGCACATTTTTTTTTCCAAGACAATAGAGGTCGCCTTGTCATCTAGGAACGTGGCGTGTCCCAGACGTGCCGGGTTGAAAGATAAAAGTTTATAAGTTTCTTCAGCTGTGTTTTGAGTTGTCTACATGAGATCAAGAAGGTAAGTAGAAATACCGCACAGACGAGCAGTTATGAGTTTATACCTCGGCGATGTGCAGTGTAATACCTATTCCCATTTTTTTGGCTTCAGCGAAATGGGGCGCAAATTTGTCTACATCGCCGACTGTAGGATCGCCACATAGATCCATGCCTACAACGCGCCTTCCTTCGGCTTTGAGTTCACAGGTCAACCTTACACACTCGCTTAGAACCTCGTCATCCATCCTTCGATCCAAACTTATGATTAGACCAACCCTAGACTGGTCATAACATTCTAGTTCTTCGAGAACAATGCGCAAATACTGGTTCCTATCCATCGCATCAGTTTGGCGTGGAGTGGTACGGAGTTCCAGGTAATTGCATTGTGGCATATCGCCGTCCAAGAAAGTGCTCAGAACGGCACGCGTTGCGCGCCTCAACGAACCAGGAGTCGATGTCAAGGCGTATATAGCAGAGAACATAGAGAAAAATTCGGAAATTTCCTCTAAAGGTGGACCATCCATGAGCTTTGAAATACCAGCTTTGACGGATTCATTGTAGATTGAGGAAGAATCGGTCGAATCATATTCAGATCCCAGCTGTTGGAGAACGGAGATGGGAATGGATCCATTTAAGTGTGCATGAAGCTCGGCCTTGGGCAAAGATCGTAGAAAATAGGTTTGTGAGGGACTGAGGGAATCGAGAGCCGCTGCCGCGGGTCCTGCAATTGACATGTTATTGTTGAAATCACCGTAGAAAATGAAGATAGTAATTGACG
>Ga0193743_1000197_pt1 | contig 48886 bp, 41 predicted proteins | sample L2c2metaG_FD_143038 | JGI IMG/M metagenome (GOLD analysis project Ga0193743, IMG submission 143038) | Soil microbial communities from a riparian zone of the East river system, Colorado, United States - L2c2 | ecosystem: Environmental > Terrestrial > Soil > Riparian zone | place: USA: East River... | reverse complement strand
ATTTGAGGGTGAAATTATGCGAATCGGTTTTCTTAGCCTACCTGTAACTGGGCATGTTAATCCCATGACAAGCTTGGCTCGTAAGCTCCAGTCACGCGGTCATGACGTAGTATTTATTTGCCTGGCTGATATTGCGCCTTTTGTTGAGGCGGCGGGACTACCATTTGTAACGTGTTCGGAGACGATATATCCAGCCGGCTCGATGAAAACGTTCGTAAGCCGTCTCTGTGAGTTGTCAGGTGCGGATGCTCTGCACTTTACCGTCAATACGATGATGAAGGGATATACCGCATCATTATATAAGACCCTTCCGGATACACTCTCCAAAGCTGGGGTGGATGTGCTTGTCGTTGATCAGTATCAGCCTTATGTTGAATTGATACCGATGCACCTTCGAATGCCCTTCGTCCATGTGTCCAACGCGCTTCACGTTGACTACACAGGACGCAGTCCTGTCTGTTTCATGGATTGGCAAAACGAGACTGGAGCTGATGCTATTGCCAGAAACATCGAGGGAGTCCGACTCTCGAGAAGAATCCTGGAGCCTTGCACGGCCATGGCCCAGTCTTACGCAAGCGAGGTTGGGCTCTCCGTTGACTGGAATAATCCGCATTCAACACTTTCTCCTCTTGCCTGGATTACCCAGTGCCCCAGAGAATTCGACTTTGATTGCGCTCCCGACTTTCCCCAATTCCACTATGCCGGACCATTCCACGATGGGCACGGTCGGATGGACTTCGATTTTCCATGGCAGCAGCTCACAGGTGCGCCGCTCGTCTACGCTTCGATGGGCACGCTACAGAATGGATTGGTAGAAGTTTTTCGTTCGATCACGCAGGCTGCGCTTGGATTGAAGGAGCTACAATTTGTCCTTGCTGTTGGTGGCCAGCTCGATCCGAAACAGCTCGGAGACGTCCCTGCGAATGTGATTGTGGTGAGGCACGCCCCCCAAATCGAGCTTCTCAAGCGCAGTTCCCTGTGCATCACTCACGGGGGATTGAACACCGTCCTTGAATCCCTTTCCAGCGGTGTGGCTATGGTTGCGCTACCCGTAACGAATGATCAACCGGGTGTGGCCGCGAGGATAACGAACAAGAATGTGGGCGTTGTTATCTCTCCGCAACAGGCGTCCCCGGAGGATTTTGTAACAGCGATCAAACGGGTGCTGAGAGATCCCACGTTTCGCGATAACGCTCAGAGAATGCAGCAAACAATTCGCAGCGCGAACGGCCTTTCGGTCGCCGCAGGCATTCTGGAACGAGCATTTGATCTGGAGGCGAGGACACACGGGCCGGCCTAAGATCGCCCCCCATATGCGCCCGCATAGTGAGGCGAAGACAACCATGCGACATTTTTGGTTTGGTCCGGAAAAAGGCCAATTGATTTCGCCAAGGCTTCAAACCAATGTGTTCCCGAGAGTTCTGAAGAACAAAAAGAGGAGATCCAAGTGAGTCAGGTTCAACTGGAAAGCGCCTCACAGCACGGAGTGGTATTGGCGGTGCTGGCGCATCTGGAAAACGGAGGAAACAGCGAAGCGACCGCTTACTTCTCCGGGAACGTTGACTTCAATGATCACGGAATTGGTTGGAATGTGCGGACTCAAGGCGACTAGCTGACTTCTTCAAAAACATCCGCACTTTATCCAGACTCCTCGCTGCGGACAGACAGAGTGCTTGTGAGCGGCGAGTACGTGACCATCCAATGGATGCGTCCCGCGGTCCTACCCGAGCTTTTCTTAGGCGGACGTTCACGAAAGATCCTGATCTCGCTGCACGGCGGGTAGATCCTACGCACAGAAGACGACGGAATCAAGGAGCGGTCGGACTCCTACGATCGACTGAAGTCGCGGCGCAGCGCTTTTGTCGGCTGGCTTACTTCATGTGATGGATCGAACTCTGATCAAATGGGGAATCTAGGTCCTATTCCTTCAGAGGTTGCTATTCCAATAGGCTAGGACGGCCGGGAAATGCCGCCAGAATTGCACACCATGGCGCAGGCGAATTTACCGAAGATCTAACAACTGAACGCCAGAGTGAGTTGATTGACAAAGTTTTGCGGGATTCGAGCTATCGTGCACGAGCCAATTACATCCACCAAGTGATTGCAAAGACCCACGGGCTGGATCGGGCTGCCGATATTGTAGAGCAGGCATTTCAGAATTACCCAGACGGAGATCATGGCAGAGAGGTGATTTACATGCGTCGTTACGATTATGTGATTGTGGGAGCTGGCTCGGCCGGCTGTGTATTGGCAGCAAGATTGTCAGCAGATCCCGACGTCAAGGTTGCCCTTTTGGAAGCAAGGGATGAAGATTCGGCCAATGAGATTCGTGTTCCGGCCGCAACTCTTCAACTTGCAAAGACGAAATATGATTGGGACTTTTATAGTGAAGCCGAACCCGGATTGGGCGGCAGATCTGTTCCCCTCGCTCCCGGCAAAGGGATCGGCGGCACTTCGTCAATCAATGCGATGGTTTATATCCGCGGCAACCCCGCGGATTTCGATAACTGGGAGAGGGGCGGCGCTTTAGGCTGGTCGTACAGGGAGATGTTGCCCTATTTCATCAGGGGAGAAAGCAACGAACGAGGGGAAGACCGTTTTCACGGCTGGTCCGGGCCGATGAACGTGCAGGATGCCCGTTACGTACATCCACTCAGCAAACGGTTCATCGAGGCGGCGAAGTAGGCCGGCCATCTTTACAACGAGGACTTTAACGGCGCCACGCAAATAGGCGTTGGACATTTTCAACTTACGCAGCGAAATGGAGAGCGCTGCAGCGCTGCTGATGCGTATCTTCACCCTGTGCGGCAACGCTCCAATCTCGACGTGATCACCGGTGCATTGGCACTCAAGGTGCTGCTGAACGGGACCCGGGCCACCGCCCTGTCGATATTCCGGTGCGGCCAGGAAGAAACGTTGCAAGTGGAACGTGAAGTCATCCTCTCTGTTGGCACTTACGGTTCGCCCCAGCTTCTTATGCTCTCCGGTCTTGGTCCGGCTCCTCAGCTCAGAAGCTTCAATATAGCTACGGCGGTATATCTGCCAGTCGGTGCGGATTTGCAGGACCATGTTTTGGCGGCTGTCACCTATCGCACGAACGAGCCCTCGTTGTTGAGGGCGGGTACGGCGGCCGATGTAGAACTCTATACGAGAGAGCGGAAAGGACCGCTGAGCTCGAATGGGATTGGGACCGGCGCATTTCTTAGCACCGTGCCCGGCGAGACGATACCTGATATCGAACCGTATATGGCTCCCCTGCTCATCGACGATCTCTACTCGCCCCCGCGGGAAGATGGCTTTGGTATCGCGGCTTCGCTGTTAAAAACAAGCAGTAGAGGTACAGTTACGCTGCGATCGCCTCGCCCCGATGCCAAGCCGCGAATTCTTACAAACGTTCTCACAATTCCTGAAGACTAAAGAACAATGGTGAACGGAGTAAAGGCGGCGATGCATATTGCGCGGCAGAACAGGTTGGCCGAAGTTCGCGTCTCTGACGCAAGCGTGCCCAAGTCGGAAAGAGAAGCCGACATCCTTGACTACCTCCGAAACAAGGCAATGACGGACCGTCATCCGGCCGCCACGTGCGGAATAGGCCGGGTGGTCGATTCTGAATTGAGGGTTTTGGGTACTGGCGGCCTGCGCGTGGCAGATGCGTCCGTGATCCCAACAATACCAAGGGGCAACCTGAATGCTGTTGTTCTAGCCATCGCAGAGAAGGCGGCAGACATGATTCTTCACAACGCAACGTAGTGACACTGAGGCGGGAAAGAGGCGAGTATGACCTTGTAGTCGCGCACTTGCTAAAACTGTCTGGATGAACCTAATTTGCCTTGAAAACTTTAGAAGAGATCGTTGGGGGAATCAATAACGGATAAGTTGGATGGGAAGATTGCCGTCATCACGGGAATCGAAGTCGTCTGTAGAAACTGTATTGTCTGATACGTCTTCCTCTCCTGCCGTAATTGCAGCTGAAGTCCCGAATCAGGACGACTGGTTCCGTCTCTTTATGGTCCCCGGCATGGACCATTGCGGGGAGGAACCGGTCCCAATCAGTTCAATAAGCTCGCTGCGCTCGAACGCTGGCGCGAACAGAACGAGCCCCCAGAATCTATAACCGCCGCCAGAGTCGATGGAAGTGGCGTCATCGACATGACTCGCCCGCTCTGCCCATACCCCCAACAAGCTGTCTATAGAGGGAGCGGCAGTACCAACGACGCCGTCAACTTTACCGGCAAAGCTAAGGGCAACTGACCACGGCTGCGTCAGAGCGGATGTCGGCTATCCGGAAACTGGGTGGACTAGGAACGGGAAGTCTGCTCGATGCTCTGAATCCAGCTAATGAGCATGGTTCGGCAATAAAAAAGTCGCACCGCTGGTGCGACAATTGCCCTGGTCTCATAACCTCTTCTCATTGGCGAAACAGCTCACCAACGGGAAGACTTCGAAGCTGGACCTGTCCACGTACAAGACTCGTCCGCATCCACAGAAGGCTCCCTGACATTTGAGAGGATCGATTTAGGGTTACACAGTTCATCCTCATAACTAAGCCGGTAGAGCATGAGAACTTTTTGTTTTGGGTCTAGTGGAGCTCCGATTGCCACCAAGTGTTCGCGACCGCTAAATGCCATTTCGCCGATGCCGAAAGTATTGGTCTGCACGAAAGCTTAGCGCATGATGCCTAGCGCCTTTGCCTGAGCATCATCTTTTCGGAACGACAAAATAAGGCCGATCAAAGAGTCCCGGTGACAGAATGACTATGAAGCCGCAGTGAAGAAACTGGTAGACGCAAAAAGGAAGGGAATGTGCGGAATCGCCCTTCCTTGACGATTTTCCACATTTCCATCCGTCCCGGCCGCGCGAAAATATTTCACGGCCGCGAAGATTATTTTCCATAAGCCGACTCATCGGGACCAATTCAGTGTAAAGCAGCATCTCGTGGATGAGATTACAGCCAGCAACTATCAGCGGACGAACTCTCGGCGATAGGTGCTGGGCGTAGCTTTGAGAAGTCTTTGAAATACCTTGGCAAGCTGCTGGGAACTTTGGAAACCACAGGCGAGCGCAACCTCGATGACCGTTTTATCGGAGGTTCTTAATAGCTCTTTGGCCCGTTCCACCCGCGCCCGCAGAAGAAACTGGTGGGGAGGGCACCCGGTAGATTTGCGGAATGCCTCCGAGAAATATGCCGTACTCAACCCTGCTGTCGCGGCAAGGTCGGCGACACTGAGACTCTGATCAATATGTCCGTGAATCCTTTCTGTAACCCTGCGCAATTGAAGGGATGACAAGGCCGGAGTACCCGGCTTCAGAGGTCTGCGAAGGATGCCGCGGATCTGCATAAGTGCTGCAGCAAGAGCCATAGCGATACTGTCCAGAAAAATTCTGCCCGAGAGAAACCCGTTTGCTTGCTCTGCTTCCACGGCCTCGACTAAAGAGACGATGCGCCGATCCTCAAGATAAGGCGTCCCCTCCATCTCGACCTTGTTCGTGCCTGTAGCATCCGCGATGTCTTGAAGAGCAGCATCCGGCAGTTCGAGCATGAACATCTCTGCTTCGCTCATCCAACGGACCCACTCTTCTGTGTTTCTTCGGGCGAGGATCAAATCCCCGGAAGCATAACGATATCGAATCATACGGTCGGGTTTGAGACCGTGATCGAAGCACCCCCTTTTGACGACCTTGAAAAGACATTGCTTCGTGAACGTCTGGGGGACGCTTTCCGGAATGGGTATCGTAACAAGCCGATGCAGTCTGAGCTCTTCGTCCATAGAAGGATTGTAGTGAAACGAGAAATTTCCTGAGATTTGGGAACAAAACGAATGTCTTGACACGCAGGATGTCACTCTGGAAGGTCTCATCAAGAGAGAATCCAACTCTGGAGAATCGATGACCATCAGCAACCAAAACCCCACCCCAGCCCCAGATCAGATGTTCGATGTATTTGGTGTCCAGCTTCAGTTTCTGGTCCCCCCTGAGGGGACAGGGAATCAGACTAGTGTCTATAAGGGCATACTCCCATCCGGAGTCGTTATCCCGTTGCACAGCCATCCGGATTCCGAAGTCTTCTACGTGCTTGAAGGGACGATTGAGGTCTACCAACAGAACGGCGAACACAAAGGCTGGCATTCGGTATCGGCAGGTAATGCGATAGCCGTGGCTCCCGAAGTAAAGCACGCTTTGCGCAACACTTCATCAGCTCCGTCAGCAGTCATTGCTGTAACCGAGCACGGCCTCTACGATTTTTTTCGCGAGATTGCAAAGCCCGCCCAGCAGGGATCTACGACGCCTCCGTCGCCTGAGGACATGCAGCAATTCTTCGCCGTAGCCGCGAAGTATTCATACTGGATGGGATCACTCGAAGAGAACGCGGCTGTTGGGATCAGGCTCGGCTGAGCGACCTCCCCACACTGCCAAACACCTCCCCACAAATGAAGGTCGATTCGACACGCGACGGGATTAAGTAACGGGTGAAAGGCCTTTTGCAAATCGAAGCGAGCTCAGTTCAGCGTGAACGGCCATTACTGACGAGATGGGCGTTTTTGAGGATTAATTCGATGCATCCATTTACAGTGGGAGAAAATTCCATGAGTTTGAAAGCTAGCGCGGGTAGTTCCGCATCGGTTCCAACTGCCGGGTTAACCGGTATCGGTGACAAACTTTGTTTGGATGAAGTCGAATGCTCAAGGATTCTCTCAGCCCGCATCCTAAGTTAGTACTTTGAGAAGCTTACGATCTATGCCCAACACAATTCGACTGTAGCCACAATCGTACACGATGTAGTCAGGTCTGAAGCATCACCGCAAACGCTCCTGCAGCCGAGCCTAGTCGGACAGGTTTTGGCAAATGCACTGTAACTTCGCGCGGCGAGAAATCGGTCAGAGCGACTGGACGCTTTGGCTGGGGGCGCGTTCTGGGTCGGGTGATATGGCATTAGAGGGCATCTTTCAACTTAATGGCCCGATATTGAGGAGGGCATGTAGGGACTGGCATGGGAGCTATGCAACGAGTCCCGCGAGGGCAGTTTTGTTACAAAGGTGAAAGGATTGGCTGAGCAGTAGCCGATAACGGGTTGCAGAGAGAAGATGCCGACGCAATCGAAAGGGAGCGTTGAGAGATTCGAACATAGGCAGAAAACGTTGTGCCTGCTCCGGAGATTTGAAGCGCTTTATTTGCCTTTCTCGTACGCGGGTTGGTTGATGCGAGTTCTCGGCTCGATTATTCAGATAACGGCTCTGCTGATGTTCTATGTGGCTCTCAGCGCAATTGGGCAGGATCACCAAATGTGCGGAAGAGCCCAAAGATTCTGAAAAACAACATTTCTAAAGGAGTAAATGACCCATGAGAAACAATCTTCCTATCAATGCAGCTTATTCTGATCGCGTACAAATGATCGATGCTTTATATCGATTTGTTGCAGGAATCGACGATAATGATCCAACCCTACTCACGAGCAGTCTAACTAGTGATTGTCACGTGGATTATCAAAAAGCGGGTCAAATCATGGGGCTGAGTTTTCCGGTTTGTGACGACCGCGACGCTGCCGTAGGGACAGTCATTACTGTAGTAGGTCCTCTGGATACTCTTCATAAAGTTTCCACTTCCCGCGTCTGGGTAAACGGCGACACAGGGAATATGACTGCGGTGGTAGAGGCTCAGCATTTCCCGCACAACAACCGCTCACGACATCTGATGATGAATAGCCGTTACGAACTGGAAGTCAGGAAAGAGGATGGTGCATGGAAGATATCCAGCCTTGTTTGCAATTTGGTTTGGTTCGATGGCGACCCTCAGGTGCTCGTGGACCATTTGCCAAAGTAGGATGGGAATCTGCTCTTATAGACCCTAGTCTGGTTCCCTGTCTCCTCAGGGCCAACCAGAAACTGAAGCTGGACACCAGATACATCGAACATCTGATCTGGGGCTGGGGTGGGGTTTTGGTTTAGATAAACAGAATGTATGGTCCGCCACAGGACTGTAAGAGAGAAGCTGATGGCGAGGAGAAGGAGCCTGTGTCAATCTATCCGGCCTTTGGTTGGAGATCAACGCTCCTGGCCATGCTGAGTTTCCCGCGTGCCTGTTCTTATATAAGCGGACCACTACACAGAGTCGCGTGTGGTAACACACGCATGAGCTTCGCTCTCGTCGCACTAATTCATCGATATGCACTATCGACGGTGATGTTACTGGGATCTTGTGCGGTAGTACACATTTTGCTGTGTAGCTTCCTGGATGGAGAAATGCATCGCGTCTTTGTAATCTGTGGATGCCTGTTGTGCGCCTGCGCAATACAGCCCTCGTGAGCGGGGCTGGAAGATCCGCACTACCGCGGGCAAGATCATTTCAGAGAATTGTCAAATTAGAGAGGACCTGTCGGAATATGTTGACTTCGAGCACATCGCCGATCGCTTCGCGCCTCAACGAACTCAATATTCCTTTCGTTGATTCCATGCAGACCAACTACAACCATGACCGTGCCGTATGGAATGCACGCATCGATTGCCGCCCGGCCTTCATCGCATGGCCCAAGACGGCCTCCCAGATTTCTGAACTTGTGCGTCTCGCGCAATCTGCAAACCTTCCCCTCACTGTTCGAGGAGCCGGCCATGACGTGTTGGGCTCATCAGTCTGCGATAACGCTCTTGTCATCGACATCTCGTGCATGAAGTCGATCACTATTGATGTGAATAGCAACACTGCAGTCGCTCAGCCTGGACTTACCGTAGTAGAGTTCATCCAAGCCATCAGCGCACAGAACCGCATCGTCACCTTTGGCTCTCATAAGGATGTCGGCCTCGCGGGATACACACTTAGCGGCGGTGTCGGTCTTCTCATGAGTCGATATGGTCTGCTTTCCGATAATCTGCTGTCCGCTGAGGTCGTCCTAGCCGACGGCAGGATCGTTCAGGCGTCGACCGCAGAGCATCCCGATCTTCTCTGGGCGATTCGAGGCGGTGGCGGGAACTTCGGTGTCGTCACCTCGCTGACGTACCGCATCTATCCCATTGAGCCGACCATCGCCGGAGCCCTCGTCTATCCGATTGTTCAAGCTGAAGAGGGTCTACGCTTCTACCGCGAATTCACACGTGACCTCCCTGACTCTCTTTCGGTGTTTGCTGTTATGGCCACCGCACCCTCCGGGGTTGCCGTTTTCACCTTCCTCAGCTGCTACACCGGCCCTCTCGCGGATGGCGAGCGCCTCCTCGCCCCTCTACGGTCTTTCGGGACCCCGATCATGGAGACCCTGGCCCCTATGCCGCCCGCCGGCATGTTGGAGTTCCTTGCCGGAGCTGACCCCTCTGGCAATCGATACGCATACGACACTCGCATTCTTCCCTCCATAACGGAGGATGTCATCAGTCAGCTTGTAGACTATGGCACAAACCGAACCTCTGCGACCAGTGTTGTGGTTGTTTACGACTTTCACGGCAGGGTTCGCCGCGATACATTGCAGGACTCGGCGTTTCCAACTCGAGACATGCCATATGCGCTTGGCATGTATGCCAGCTGGCCAGCCCGAGACGTCGACGCTCCCCATCTCAAATGGCTTCGCTCCTTTTCGCAAGCTGTCGATCCGTTCACTGCCGGGACAGGCCCGATTGGCTTATCGAGCGCTTCGAATAATGAAGCCGTTCGTGCGGCCTACCGCAATCAATATCCCAGGCTCCAGCAGATCAAGACAGAGTACGACCCCATGAACGTCTTTCGCCACAACTACAACATACTGCCGAACATGAAAACCACAGTTAGTAGTAGCGACACCATCGTTGAGGGGGAAACACTCTCGTCGGAGTAATTGTTTCTCGATGAGCGACAAATCGCCGAGTCACTCATCGACAAATGAGATCGAGGCAAGTTGCCGAATAGTTGGCTCTTCGGGTGACCCTATCGTCCTTCTGCATGGCACCTCCTCTTACCTCTGGCGTAACGTTATTGCCGCGCGCCCGGAGGGAAACCGTCAGACGTGTCCGAAAAGGTCTACTGCGGGCTAAGTGTCACATAGCAAGAGCTTTATTTAAACTGACATGCTTTTGATCAACTGACGTGTGCACCAATAATCTGTACCCCGAAAAACGCCTTGATAATCTGCTGTCGTGCATTAGGTAGCGACGGTCAAGTTTGCCAGCAATCTTCATTTGTCAAAGCTTAGGCGATTGTCAATGCACAAGCATGACGCTCATTCAACCTAGGTTGCGCGCTGACCATCTGCGCCTTAATGGGAATATGGCCTTAGAATGATGGCGTTGGCCCTAAAGGTAAACGGTGCGCGATCTTCTAAGAACACTACTCCGAACGATTCCCGCAACAGTCTCCTATTTAGCGGCTTTCATTTGGATGTTGTCGGCACAGTCATGCTTAGCACAATACAGGTTTACACAATGGACTGCTGACACGGGCCTACCACATAGCAGCGTGCGCGGTATAGTGCAGACACCCGATGGTTATCTCTGGGTGGCTACTCTGAACGGGCTGGCGCGTTTCGACGGTGTTCGCTTCAAAGTCTATGACAAAAGCACTACACCTGAGATTAGTTCCAGCCGATTCATCACGATGGTGCCCGGCGCAGGTGGGGATCTATGGATGCTGAGCGAAGACTATAACCTCGTACTCATGCATCGAGGCTCATTCATAACGCTTAATGGGCGTCATGGTGTTAAACCTCACGAAGTAAACGCGATCACTTATGACAGCGGCAAGGTCTGGGTCTTGTCTGAACACAAAGTTCTTTTGTGGGATGAGAGTAAACAAAGATTCGAACGAGCAAACTTTAGCACAGACGATCTTCAGTTCGATGCGCTTCGATGGCGAGGAACTGGCTTTTGGGCCCAGCGTGGCCAGCAACTAATCTGCTTCAATCGGGGCCACCTCACAACCTTTGTCATGCCTAAGGGAGTTAATTCATCCGAGATCCGTGGCGTGGTGATGGATGCTAATAACGACGGGTGGATCGGAACAAAAGACGGACGAATCGGACGTCTTGCCGATAGACCGGGTCCTTTAACCCATGAGCTAGCGAGTTTCGCTTTGCACGGCCTCTCGGGTGAAGATTGGAAGGTTGATGTTACTCCTGATCGCTTTGAGCGGCGGCTCCATTTGCCGGTCGGAGGCACCGACCACCCGATGAACCTCAATGTGATCAACTCAGATAACGAGGACAATCTGTGGGTGGGCACGGAGACACAGGGACTTTATCGCATTCAACGGCAACAGATCGAAGTTCTCTCCGAGGAACAGGGACTTGCGAGCAATAATACGAATCCTGTTTTTCGCTCCAAGTCAGGAGAGATTTGGGCCGGTAGTTGGCCTGGTGGATTGTCGGAGATCCGAGATGGCAAGGTGGTTCACACCTTTACAACGGCTCAGGGCATCCCTGGATCGATCTCATCCTTGTTCGAGGACAAGGATGGGATCCTCTGGATTGGAACGCACTCGGGTGTCCGCACGCTCGTTCAGGGCAAAATAAATGAACCAAACATAACCTTAGGAGACACAGGCGCACCTCTGGTGATCCATCAAGCGCCTGATGGATCGATGCTTTTCGGCACGGAGCGTGGTTTGACAGTTTCCAACCGCACAGGCACACATCATCTCAGCACGGCGAACGGGTTGGCTTCAGACGATGTACGTGTAATCGTGACAGACAGCCATGGAGATCTATGGATCGGCGGTAACGGCGGCCTAACTCGCCTTCATAACGGGCATTTCACTCGGTGGACTGAGAAAGAGGGCCTGCCGGACAACAATATAAGAACCATCTTTGAAGATTCATCCGGCTCCATCTGGGTTGGAACGTATGACGGTGGAATTGGCTGGCTCCGCGACGGCAAATGGATCTCCTTTAACAAACGCCGAGGTCTTTTCGACAACGGTGCGTTTCAAATCCTTGAAGACAATAAAAAACGCTTCTGGATCAGCTCGAATCGTGGAATCTATCGAGTGGATCAGGAGCAACTTACAGCAGTCGCCGACGGAAGAGAGGCCATGGTCTCATCCGTATCCTACGGACGCGCCGACGGCATGTTGAGCGCAGAATGCAATGGAGGGGGGTGGCCTTCCGGGGTGAAAGACGCCAACGGATCGCTTTGGTTTCCAACACAGATTGGCATTGCAATTGTCGATCCAGTGAAAATGCTTGTGGTGAGTCAGCCTCCGCGAGTTCAGATTGATAGTTTCAGGATCGATCAACAGGAGCCAATCAATACGAGAACGGCATTCCTTAAACCAGGCCAGATAAACCTCGAGATCGATTACACCGCCCTCAGTTATACAAAACCCGAACAGGTCAGCTTTCGCTATAAGTTAGACGGTGTGGATGATGACTGGCAGAAGGTGGGCTTCCGCCGAACAGCCTATTACTCGCATCTTCCACCCGGGGAATATACCTTCCGGGTGTCGGCTCGTAATAGCGATGGCGTCAGTAATCTTGACGACGCTACCTTGCAGGTGACGGTTGTGCCACCGTTCTATCGTCGGACGTGGTTCATTTCTCTAGTCGTTGCCGCAATTTTGATAATTATGAGATTGATCTGGAGCTACCGGGTGCGTCAACTGACAGGCGCGCAGGCTGCGCAACAGGCCTTCTCACGTGAATTGATTGCTTCGCAGGAGAATGAGCGTCGTCGCATTGCTGCCGAACTGCATGACAGTCTCGGCCAACGGCTCATCGTCATAAAGAATTTGGCGTTATTTCTTCTCCGACCCAAAAGTAGACAGGAGTCCGAGGAAGATAGACGTCAGAGAATTGAGGAGATAAGCTCGGAAGCTACGGCTGCGATGGAGGAGACACGAGCCATCTCGTATGATCTGAGACCCTTCCAACTGGATCGGCTCGGGCTATCCAAGGCGGTCCAGAGCCTCGCACGCACAGCTTCACTTGCATCAGGAATTCAGTTCACAACGAAGTTTGGAGATATTGACACTTTCTTCCCGGACGACCTACGTATTAACTTCTTTCGGATTGTGCAGGAAGCCCTTAATAATATCGTCAAACACTCCGAGGCGACGGAGGCGAAGATTACCGCTGAACCTAAGGACGGTGCGCTCTATCTTACGATCATCGACAACGGTAAGGGCTTGTCCGATGGACCTCCCGCGGCGAGGAGGGGGCCGAGCGGATTCGGATTGATTGGAATCAATGAACGAGCAAGTCTGCTCAATGGAAGCGTGAAGATTCGAAGTCAGGCAGGACTCGGGACAGAGCTAACAATTGCGTTCCTTGCAGGAAAGGAATCTCTGAAATGAATAAATATATTACGGTTTTGCTCGCAGATGATCACCCCATCGTTCGTAAGGGGCTTAAGGCGACGATCGAGGACGATGAGACTCTCTCGGTTGTGGCCGAAGCGGCAGATGGTGAAACCGCCCTAAACAAGATCAGGGAACTGCGTCCGCAGATCGCCATTCTGGACATTGAAATGCCAGGAATGAACGGCCTTGCCGTGGCGCGGGAGGTTAAATCGCAGCAACTAGGGACGTCCATCGTTTTCATGACCTTCCATGCTGACGAAGACCTGATGCGGGCTGCGATGGAAGTCGGAGGTAGAGGTTATCTTCTAAAAGGCAGTGAAACTGACGAAGTGGCCCAAGCGATTCATGCCGTATGTGCAGGCAGAACATACATCGGCTCAACAATGGCATCCATTCTATTTGGGCAAAAGAGCGAGGTTGCGGGAGATATGCTCAGTTCCAACCTGCAGTCCCTCACACCTACGGAGAAGAAGATTCTTCGCCTAATCGCCGACGGCAAATCCAGCAAGGAAATTGGCGATGATCTCTCCATACATTATCGAACCGTCGAAAATCATCGTACAAAGATGTGCCGTAAGCTCAGTCTTGAAGGGGCGAACGCCCTTGCGCGATTCGCCCTGCAACATCGGACGGTTTTGCATGAGCGACTGCACTAATTCATCGATGCATTGTTGTTCACGAGTTTCTTGACGACAAGGTCTTCCAGAACAGTTAAGTTCTGCTTCAATGCGTACCCACACGCGCCCGCTTCTTGCGCTGCACTGCGAACCAAGTCATCGTCATAGTCGGTCACGATGATGACCTTGGCCTCTGGGTATGCTTTTTTGAGTAACTTCGTCGCCGTCAAACCGTCCATAATTGGCATGCGAACATCCATCAGCACAAGATCGGGCCGAAAGTCTGTATAGGCAGACAAAGATTGATCACCATCGGAACATTCACGTACCTCTTCTGCAAATTCGCTGACAACTTGGTGTATCAGCCTTCTTACTCCTGGATTGTCATCTACAATCAGTATTTTTATCGCATTCCCTGCAGACCTGGTCATAGAACCTAATGCTAAAGATTTCCTCGCCGTTCTGATAGAGATATCGATACACAATCGCCATAGTGGTGCTACACGGGATGCCATGTGGTTCCACACGGGCGCAAGTATTTTCGGATATGTAGCGCACATTGGACAGAGTCCACTCCTGGCGTCAACAAAGCAGGGAAGGTAACGCGTTACTACACCGAGGAGGACGGAAACAAAACCGTCCATTTTTATTGGGAAGGTTATCTAACGAGCTACAGAGGATATTAGTATGACATTCACCACCATCCCGGTCGATGTGCTTTTGCGTAGACCGGCATGGCTGGTGTCTCGAAGCTTGCGGTCATCTGGATGCGGCTTCTCGGCCCATGTCTGATTGAGCGAGCGGAGGCAGAACCCATTATGGATCATCAGCCGAGCTACCCTCCTGGAGTCATGCACTCCACTCCGGAAAAAACCGAACCATATTCCACATCATCTGATCCAGTGAAGCATCGATTTCGTTCGAAGGCTGGGTTCGCGTATTCGTCAACGCTGCCCAGCACATTCCCGTCGACGTCCGCACCATGATTGTCGTCGTCCCTGGCAGACTTCCGTTGTGCCACCAGTTGCCGGTGCCATTGTTCCTCACCATCCATCCGCGTGCATATCTCGCCTGCGCGTTTGGGTTGTATGCAGGTGCCGGCGTAGTCATCATCTTGATTGTTGCTGGTTTAAGTAACGCCGGAATTCCTGGGGCCCCTGCCACATGATTCAGAAACTGCACGAGGTCCGTTGATGTAGCGATCCACCCGCCGTGCGAATCCATTCGCGTCACATTCATCTTGTATGGATCCTCGCCGAACTGCCCGTAGTACACCACCTCGTTGGGTGCCTTCTGGCTTTCCTTATTCTCCGCCACCTTCATCTCTGTTATGCCGCATGGCGCGAGAATCTGCGATTGCACATACGCTGCGTAGGGCTGTCCTGTTACTGCTTCGATTACTCGCCCCAGCAAGCAATACCCGAAGTTTGAATAAGCCCAATGCTGTCCCGGTGGATAGGTCAGCGGGAGATTTTCAATGGCCCACTCGATCAGCTTTTGATGGTCCCAACCATCGTGGCTAAACATCGGATCAGTATTGTCATTTGGCCACCCGCCCGAGGTATGCGTCAGTAGATGGTCCACCGTGACGTCTGTCACATATTGCTTGTAAGGACCGTTTCCATATTTTGTCCCCAACACGCCCGAAGGGCCGAACACCTTGTCGTTAAGATTAAGCTTCCCTTGTTCGATAAGAGAAAAGATCGTCACTGACGTAATAGGCTTCGTTACGCTGGCAATGCGAAATAGACTCGACTGCTGTACCTGTTGTGCCCCCTGCTTGTCCGCCATGCCGTGCGCTATGTCGTAAACAAACTGCCCATTGCGCGAGATCGCAATCGAACTCGCGGGCACGCTATATTGCTTACGAAAGGCGAATTCGATCCGATTCATCTCGCCCATCTCCTGCCCCGTTGGTCGTCCGTTGCGTCCGACCTGTGCGAACAAATCCTCTTTGTGCGCAATCGTTCCCGCAGCAGCAAAACCGAGCACACCCTGCATCATTTTCCTACGGGTAAGCAGATCACTCATCGCTAAATCTCCCTTCCTTCATTTGAACTGCCTGGCGTCACCGCACAACTCCCTAGCTCTGTGGCCATGGTTAATCTGACCGGACCCGCCCCGACAGCGTGTACATCTATCCTCATTGCGTCCTCCCGCCGTGGATCCAGTAACGAATCCTGTCCTACGAATCGAAGCGTACGAAAGTGGCCGATCCAAAGATATAGAGGTTATTACATTCAGAGCCGTGTGGTACTACACATGCAATCGTGTAGCGACAACTAGTGTTTTACCGTACCTAATGCTTCATACTCTTTTAGAAAAGCATTACTGAGGCGGCCGTTAGTAGACGTAAATAAAGATCCCACCTTCCAACGCCTTCGATAGGAGTTCTTATGTATCGCATCGCTCGCCCAGCTTTCGTACTCAACATCGCGTTGTTCATCGCAGCGCCTATTAGCTCTCTCGCCCAACAGGCTCCCAGCGAACAACCACCCGCACAAGCCAACGGCAAATGGAACTTATACTGTCATGATCCCAATGGCGGCACATCTACCAAGTACATTGATATCCAGCAGAACGGTTCGGAGGTGAAAGGGCACTTCAAAGGTCCCAATCAGTCGGGCGGCATCGAAGGTACCGTCAACCAGCAGCACATTGTCTTTAGGACCAAGACCCGTGAGGTTTTAGTATTCCGCGGCAGAATCGATGGCCAACGTGTAGGAGGAGTCGTCCAGGGCACCAAGATTACTGGTACTTTTCACGATCGTGGTGGCACCGGTATCTTCGAGGGCGTTCCCGATGGCAATTGATGTTCAATCTGATTCCGTCGAAGCCGCTAACGAGAAGCTCGGAATCTGCTTGAGATGCATTCAGTTGGCCCCCATCCATCCCTCGCTATCTTGTCCCATCAACATCACCATTGAATGCGTTTCATGCGCAGACCCTGACCCAATGTCTAGGCGAATGAAGCGGGCACGAGGGAGGGGGAACGTCCTCCTCGGCGTTCACGCGCCCGGGCATGTGTCGCTCAGCGAGTCGGTCAGGTGTTGCTGTTCGACCTCAAAGGTCAATTCTTTCTTCTTACCCACCTTCCTAATTCGGAAGATATAGATCCTGTCATACTCGTCATTCGGCCAATCAGGAACCACCGAAGGATCTTTTCCATAAGCCTTCAGTAGCCGTTTTGCAAATTGATTCAAATACACGTGCTCCCAAGCCAGATAAATTGTCGAATTCGCGTTTTCCGCAGACAGAAGTTCTTTTCTTAACTGACCGACGTTCTTGAAGCCGATCAAAGCGTTCACGGGCATCTCCAGTTGAATGGCGGTGGGCTCAATCGTCATCAGTGGTCGCACATAAGAATAGCTGAGATTGCCGAGTTGGCCCACTCGAGTCCCGGGATCGGGCGCATAAATCCGGTCGGGCTTTCCATACCGGGGAATCAATACCTTTGGTAAGGCGAGCGCGCGGTTCAGTCCCTTGCAGGTAAGCTGCCCGAGGCTCGTTGGTGGTTTTTCGGCGTGACGCATTGCAACAATCGTCTCCTGCGCATACGCGCAATCGATGGATAGCAGCAGAGAGATCGCGCTCAGTAGCAGTCTCATGGGCTTCCGTGCTGGATTCATTGGGGAAGTTTCTCAGATGTTGAGCTCTTCGCCCACAATATTTGTTCCGTCTCGAAATCCAAATCGTCTTTGATAGACCTAATAGGCTCGCCCATGAGGCGAGACGCTTGTTGGTGGTTTTTAGGCTGTAGTGGGTTGCCTTTGAGCGTAGGGACGGGAGATTTCTAACCGTATTAGCTTCTAAGTGAACGAAACGAAAATCGTCTTCAACGACCCGATTTGAAGGTAGAGAGGAGGGAATCGCAACGGCACCTAGATTATGTAGGACCACACGGCCACGTGTGTAGCGACCTCTATAGCATTGCTGCAACGATGCTCCTAATCTCGGGGAAGACGTGGAGAGCTCCTGAAAGAGGCGTATCAGATGTCTCCACCAATATCTATTTCCACTGTGGTGGAGGAAGAGGAAGTTCTATGAAGCGTTATATGCAGGGCGTATTGATGGCGATCATCCTGATGGGAAGCTCAATGGCAGCACTGGCGAGCAATGTGCGGACCGACTACGATCACACAGCTGACTTCTCGCAATACAACACGTACTCTTGGGGTAAAGTGCAGACTTCGAACCCATTCTTTGTGACTCGTATTCAGCAGGCGATCGATCAACAGCTACAGGCTAAGGGATGGAAGCTGATGCCCAGCGGTGGTTCAGTCACCGTATTTGCAACCGACAATATTCATGACCAGCAGCAGGTGCAGACCATGTATGACAACATGGGCGGCGGCTGGGGTGGCGGGTGGGGATGGCGTGGCTGGGGATGGGGTGGAGGTTGGGGTGGCCCCGGTTTTGGCGACGGTATGGCAACTACGACCACCACCGATCACAATGTCGGAAACCTTGTAATCGATCTGTTCGAAGGCAGTTCGAAGAAACTGTTGTGGAGAGGATTGGCTACCGAGAACTTATCTTCAAACGAAGATAAGAACACCAAGATGGTCGATGGCGATATCAACAACATGTTCAAGAACTTTCCTCCAAAAACAGGAACGTAAAGTCTCGAAAATATGTTCATGCTTTGCGAGCCCTGCTGCTGTAGGTGAAGACCTGCAGTTGACAGGGTTCGTTCTTGCGAAGCGGGCGCAAGATTGTCCGCGACCACCCTCAGGACAGTTTATCTATTATCAATTAGTTTACGTCTTATAACATTGTGAAGACAATCGGTGCATTATCGTTTTCTAACGACGACAGTTACTTATGCCAGACGATGCGATTCAATCGACACCGCACCCAAAGAAGGCTTCCTCGGCTTCGCGACGATTTTTCCTGCTGTTTCTTTTTCTACTGGGCAATCTCATTCTGTATCCCTTTGCCGAAGGAACGGGGATAGGCTATTACCTCTTCCGAACGTCCGCCTACGCCGTTGTATTACTGAGCATCTACGCGGTCAGTTTCCGACGGACTTTGTTGGTGCTTGTGATTGCCCTTGCCGCGCCTGCGACGATCCATCACCTCTTCCTTACACCGAATGATGCGAGCATATTCTCGATCATTAACACCGTGCTCAGCCTGGTCTTTGACGGCCTTATCGTCGTAGTTATCTTTCGTAAGGTGTTTGCCCGCGGCCGTGTCAATGCCGAGACGATTTATGGTGCGCTCTGCATTTATCTGCTCATCGGATTCGCCTTCGCTGGCATTTACGGATTGATATGGGCAATCAGACCAGGCTCGATTTATCTTAATCCCACCCTGAATACACACCTGACACCCAACCGGTTTGATTTTGTTTATTACAGCTTCGCCACAATGACGTCGCTCGGATCGGCCGGAATTACACCCGTTGCAGGGCAAGCTCGATCAATTTCAGTAATGGAAGCAATTACAGGCATCCTGTATCTGGCAGTCCTAATCTCGCGGTTAATGGCAGACTATCGGGATCACAATAGTTCCGCTCAGCAGTAACGATCCAACCTCACGAACCCCGATTTGAGAACGGGCCTGCTTTCCATGGGACAGATCCGACAAGTGCGTTTGTGCCTACCGGTGGATTTTTCACTGTGTCAGAAGATTCTGCCGATCCTTAGCATATAGTCGCCGCCGATTGTCGGCGCTTGTGCGGCGCTCGGTCAGGCTAACCAAAGATACTTCTCGTAAACGTTGTGTGGTGCCACATATCTTGGAGTGTAACGACACTCATTTCTCTCTTTCTCAAACTACCCTACTGTAAAAGCACGGCCACCTTAGATGGTTAGAACTCGATGATTCACCTGCGGCCGATTTGAATTTAGAGAGATTACCGTGACATCCAACCGTTTTATTCTTCTAGCCTTGTGCGCCTACGCGATCACCATTTCGCTATGCGTCTTACCTTTCGCTGATGGTCAGTCACCAACTCATCCTCAGAATGTCGCGTTGCTTCCTCCCTGGAATGCCGTCGATGAGGTCTTCATCTCTGGCTCCGTCGAGTCCAATATCCTAGAGCACGCCTTAGGATCACCGAGTGGACTCAACCTTCGTATCAGAAGCACCCGCGGAGAACTCTACGCAAACATCGGACCGGGCCTCAGCGCGCAATCACCCCAAAAACTTACGAGCGGCCAGTTCCTGACTCTTACCGGAATCGTCCGCACCTACAACGGCAACCAATACATTCTCGTTCGAATGCTAAATATCAACGGTCATACCCTCGTGGTCCGCAATGCACAAGGTATCCCGATGAAGAACGTTTTGACACCAACTCAATCCACTCGGATTCGCCAAGGCTCCTTTGGAGGTTCGCGATGAAGTACATCAATCGCTGCCTTCTTGCTCTTGCCGCAGCTGTTATCGTGATGCTTAGCGTTGGCTGCAGCTCAGGTACCGGCAACAATCCGAATCCGCCTGCCTCGATATCTGTCTCTTTTGCCTCGCAGCCCGCATCTTCGCTGCAGATCTCCAACACGATCAATCTGACTGCCAACGTCACGAACGATTCGTCAAACGGTGGCGTGAAGTGATCCGTCAGTTGCGGTAACTCTTCCTGCGGTAGCTTCAGCAATGCCACCACGGCCAGCGGTAGCGCCACCACTTACACCGCACCTCGTCGGTGCCTCCAGGCAACACCGTTACTGTGACAGCAACCTCCGTCAACGACACCTCCAACGTATCCCCCCATCATATGGGAATAGCCGAATAGTCCCGAACCCGAGTAGCCGTATGCCGCCTCCATGAGGTAGGCATTCGGATTGCTGTTGTCACACGCGGCCCAAATCTTTTTCTTGCAAAATAAACAGTTTCCACAAGCAATCGTGAACGGCACCACGACTCGGTCGCCTCGCCGCCGCTTGGTAACGTCTTTACCCACCTCTTCCACGATCCCCATGAATTCATGTCCGGGAATGTCTCCCGATTCCATCGTGGGGATGAACCCATCGTAAAGATGCAAGTCGGAGCCGATCCTGGCCACATGGCGGTACGTCGACGAGTGTGTTAGCGATTTCGCACTCACCCCCAAGCTGGGCTGATGGCTACCAAAGTAGCCATAGCCCGGGAGTAAGTCACGAGAAGCGCGTCTGTCGATACTTATGTATCTTTGGCTGCGCGGCGAGGCACGATCACATCACCTTTGTTGACCGGCGAACAAACCTCTCATTGAAAAGAAGCGATTTGCGTCTCAATGGCGCTTCCACAGGGGGTGGAACCCACCAGAAGTCTAAAAAATCATACGACCTTCAACCTTGACAGCGCATTGTTCCAGACCCTCCTAGGGCTCACAATCGGAATACCGCCGTTGCACTCACCGAGAGATCGTTGCTAGGTTGACGAACGCTCCCGTTCGACAAGAGCGCTATGTGTATCAGCAATGGTAATGGGCATGGCGTGAATGCTTTTACCTGTCGCCCGAAGAAACGCATTGGCAATTGCCGGAGCAATAACAATGATTGGCGTCTCACCCGCACCGGCAGAAGCTAGATCCGGCCGATTTATCAAATGAATATTCAACTCAGGCACATCCTCAAATCGCGGCACGCGATACTTTCCAAAAGAGGCATTGAGTATCTTGCCTCCGTCAAACTGCACCTCTTCACGCAAAGCCGCGCCCAATCCCATGATGATCGCTCCCTCAACCTGGGCACGCAAATTAGCGGGGTTCACAATCGCTCCGCACTCGAACACCTCACAAACATGGCGAACCTTGAGCCTCTTGTGAACTCGATCCAGCTCAACTTCGACACAAGCCGCCACAAACGAACCCTTTTCCGTCCCACACGCCATACCAATTCCAACATCTGGACCCTTCGTCTTCGCCCGTTCCGGCCAATGAAACTCGGTAGCCGCTTTTTCAACTACAGCGCGCAACCTGGGATTTTCCAGATGACTCAACCGGAATTCGAGCGGATCGGCTCCGGCAGCTGCGGCGAGTTCATCCATAAAAACTTCACGCGCAAAATTGTTAGCAGTGGCGGCCAACCCGCGATACGAACCATGGCGCAAGGGCGGCTTGGATGATAAATACTGGCAATCTGTTTTCCCAACAGCATAAGGTGTCTCTACCGCATTCGGACCGGAGTTGATGTTGAGGAAATGCCACGTGGCAATCTTGCCCTGAGTATTAAGAGTGGCTTCCGCATCAATGACCGCGGCAGGGCGAAAATAAGCCCATGTAAATTCTTCTTCGCGCGTCCATCGCAATGACACGGGCTTGTTGGCAGCCCGGGCGAGCCGCGCTGCCTCAACTGCATACTCTCCAGTATGTTTGCCTCCGAATGCGCCACCAAAGTCGGGGATCACAACACGCACGTGGCCCTCAGGCAGATGAAATGTGCGCGCCAGCTCGTTGCGTATCCCAAAAGGGTTTTGAGAGCCGGTCCAGAGGGTGAGCCTTCCATTGCTCCACTCGGCCACTGCTGCCCTCGGTTCCAGTGGAGCGTGTTGAATGTAAGGCACCCGGTAAGTGCGGCGAACCGCCTTTCCCTTAGTGGCTTCATCCGCGAAAGGATTCTGCGGCACACCGCCTTCGACATTTTTCCTGAGGTAATCGAACAGATCTTTGCTCGAAGGCTGTGGCGGTGCGGTCTCCCACTTCGCCGCACCGCAGATAGCCGCAAGCGCAGCGTTCGCGCGGAAGCTGTTTGGCGCAGCCACACCAATAAAAGAACCGTCCTGAACCACAATCACATCCTTCATGGCCTTCACTGGAGCGAGATCGACGGAGGTCAGCTTCGCACCATAGGCTGGCGCGCGCAGAACCTTCCCATAGAGCATTCCAGGTCGAACAACGTCCGACGGATATCTGTGCGTGCCCGTGACGATACTCTCCGCATTTGGCCGGAGAACCGACGTTCCCAGCACCTTCCACTCACTAACCGAGGTCAACTCGATATCGGATGGAATGGCTTGCTGGAATAGCTTCGCTGCCTCTGTTTCCTTAGCGAGATCGGCATAAGCAAAAGAACGCCTGCCCGTCGCGTCGAAGACCTTGCCATCTCTCACTGTAAGTGTGGTCCGTTCTACCTTCCATTTCTCGCTGACACAGTCGATCAGCAGATTTCTCGCCGCCGCCGCGCCTTGTCGGACTGCCGGAACCGTGCGTGGCGTGCTACCGCTGCCCGCGGTCATCCCATCGTCGGGAACCAGATCGGTATCGGCCAATATCATGGACACTTCGCTAACCGACACCCCTAATTCTTCCGCCGCTGCCTGCGCCAACTCCCCCCGCGCGCCTTGCCCCCCCTCAACCTTGCCCGCCATCACCGTAATACTGCCATCGCTGCCGATGTGGATGCGCGCGGCCACATTGCGCGCTCCGCTGCCAAGAAAACCTCCTCGGCTCTGCCTTCCGCTCTCTTGAGTCACCGCTGGATATGAAACCGCAAGTAGTAGTCCAGCCCCCAGTCCTTTCACAAACGACCGGCGGCTCATTCCACAATCATGATCCGCATGCTCCAACGGCTCGCTAATGTTAATTGCTCCATCCTTACGTAAAGAAACTTTGATTGAGTAAGGCTTCATATGCGTGCCTTTTCCGCTGGTGTCATATCCAAAACCCGACGAACTGCCTTCCGATAGCCGACATAGCTACAACAGCGACAAATATGTCTGTCAAGTTCTGAAAGAATCTGCGTTTCGGTAGCTTTGGGGTTGTTCTTCATCACCGCTGTGACACCCATGATCATCCCTGACGTGCAATAACCACACTGGAACGCACCTTCGTCCAGAAATGCCTGTTGTACGGGATGCAGCTTGCCGTCGGTAGCTAGGCTTTCAATTGTCAGCACGCTCTCTTTAGCTACATCGCCGATAGGAGTGATGCAAGACGGCGTGCTCTGTCCATTAATCATCACCGTGCAGGCGCGACATTGCCCTTCGCCACAACCAAACTTGGATCCTGTCAAGTGGAAATCTTCGCGAAGTACTTCGAGCAACGGCCGATCGGGATCGGTGGTCACTGTGCGTGATCTCCCATTCAGCATGAAGCTAATCTCGGTGTCCATAAACACCTCACTACGACTGCTTGGCTTTACAGGATAACAATGAACCACTCGTGGAACTGCGTCAATGCGACTGAGAACAAGCAGGCTCCCGAAACTAACAAAAGGGCCTCGAAATCATTGTTGTCCGATGCCCTTGCGGTACAAAGCATCTCTTCATAACGCATCGCCAGACGATCTCCAGATACTCAGACGCCAAAAATAGCCTTACCCAAGACCTATCCGATTCATTCTGTTTGAGAACGCCTTCGGTGAGTGCGTTGCCCTGATATGGAGCGACTGTGTCAACGTCGCATGGTCCGGTTGTTTTTGTACTTTATTCGCCAAAAACATCGTGAATCGGGCTGTTATCAACGGTCTCTATTCATACCAGATCCCGGTGTAGCGTCTCAGTTCAACACGGAGCCCACTATCCCGGAATCAGTGAAGAAGTTTGTAGTGAGGTCTAAGCAAGTCAACTCGCCGTTCGTGGATCCTAAGTTGGCAGCAACGGGGTGTGTTGTGAAACATGAAAAAGCGCGACATCAGGAAAAAGCGTATGTGAGCCCACGATGAAACTATTCCAGTAAGGAAATAGTTTCCGATTGACAGCTTTCCCTCAGTGTGGGAATAATCCGAGCCGATGAATTGCACCCCTTTACCGAGAACTTTCCCGAGGTGCGTCAGATGAGGAAAAACCCATGAAACCTGTCCTTATTCACCTCCTTCATCGAGCCTTGCATAAGAGAGCTCTTGCCCTCTGTTGCCTGATGTTTTTCGCCTCCCTGATGCTGAGAGATCGTGCCTTCGCCCAGATTGGAGGAACCGGCTCCCTTCAAGGGACCGTTGCCGATCCCTCCGGGGCAGTTGTCGCCGGGGCCACCGTAGCAGCTACGAATGTAGCTACCAACGCCACCGCAACACAGCAGAGCTCCTCCTCGGGCTTCTATTCGCTGGCCGCGCTTCCACCTGGCACTTACAGCATCACCGTCACAGCGCAGGGATTCCAGAAGTTGGCGCAGCAGAACATCGTCGTCGATGCTCTCGCGGTAGCCACCGTCAACCTGACCATGACGGTCGGCTCTGCCACCGAGGTCGTCACTGTTACCGAAGCACCACCCCAGATCGAGACCTCGAACGCCACGCTGGGTGGAGTGATGCGCAACGAGGTCTACACCGCGCTTCCGCTGGCGATGAACGCAGGACCACGCGATCCGACCGCCTTCGTTGCTCTAGTACCCGGAGTTCAGGCGCTCAGCTCTCAGGCCGCCGGATCGTCCTTTGCGACCTTCAACGGAGGCCAGCCGTACATGAACGAGGTCTACGTCGAGGGCATTCCCATGACGAACGCCTCCGTACAGGGCGAAACCCGCAACCTCGCCTATAGCGTCTCGGTGGAGGCCGTCGACCAGTTCCAGGTCCAGACCAACAACTCCCCTGCCGAATATCAAGGGCAGGGAGTCGAGAACTTCACCATTAAGGCCGGAGCCAACCAGTTCCACGGCGCAGCGTATGAGTACTTCCGCAACACCGTTCTCGATAGCTGGGGTTTCTTTTCGAAGGTCGTCAATCCCGTGACCAAGACCATGATCAAGCCGGTCGAAAAGCAGAATCAGTTCGGCGGCCGTTTCGGCGGCTTCGTTATCAAAGACAAGCTCTTCTTCTTCGGCAACTACGATGGCTACCGCTATCGCGCCACGTCGAATCCAACACAGCAGTTCGTTCCGACCACGGCGATGCTCAACGGTGACTTCAGCGCAGTGCCGCAACCGATCTACGATCCTCTGAGCACGACCTGCACCGGCGGCGTGTGCACACGCACAGCATTTCCTGGCAACATTATCCCCAAGAGTCGTATCTCTTCAGTCTCCGCCTCTTTGGCATCGTATCTCCCGCAGGTCCCCTCCGGGATCGGGCCAAACTATGTGACGATTCTGCCTATTGGACTCAACACCGATAGCACGACGGAGCGCATCGATTACAACTTCAGCCAGAAACAGCGAATCTATGGCATCTTCTCCATGGGTAAATACGTTACCGTGCCCTTTGCCGGAGTTTCTGCGAATACGAGTGCACTTCCGTTACCCTATGCGGCGACTCGTATTGTGACGGAAAAGCCGCTTACCGCGCAGGTTCATCACGTCTACACATTTACTTCGAACCTGCTGAATCAGTTCGCCTACTCTTACGCGCGGCTCGCGATCCCCATCTCCAGCGCCACCGCGGATGGCCAATATCCCACGAAAGCCGGACTCGCGGGGATGCCGGCAGGTCAGGCAAGCAATGCCTTCCCCACAGTCAACTTCACTGGTGTCAACGCCCCACAATCGTGGGCCGGAACCAACTCCCAGGCCTTCGACGAGACTGCCAATACCTACGTGATCAAAGATAGCGTGCAATGGGTTAGGGGCAAGCACACCCTCACCATGGGTGGCCAGTTCCAGTGGCTGCAGGACAACTTCACTAGTCCTGACGACCGCAGCAACGCAACCTTCAACTTTACTAACTCCGAAACGGCAGGCTACTCCTCCGCTGGAACTCTGAATAACAACACAGGGAATGCCTTTGCCAGCTACCTGCTCGGCGCCGTCAGTACCGCGAACGTCAATGAGAATTCCGTAGTAACCACCGGCGCGCGTTACAAAGACTTCGCCGCCTATGTTCAGGACGACTACCGCGTTCTTCCGAACCTCACCTTCAATCTTGGCGTTCGCTACGACATCCTCGGAGTCTTTAACGAGGCTCTTGATCGCCAATCCTTCCTCAATCCAACTCTGCCGAATCCCGCCATCGGAGGCTATCCCGGTGCCCTTCAGTTTTCCGGCAGTAGCGGCTCCACTAGCTGCAACTGCGCTACTCCGGTAAAAACCTATCACGGAGCCATTGGGCCTCGCATTGGCATGGCCTATGCGCCAAATCCCAAAACGGCCATCCGGGCAGGGTTTGCCATCATGTACGCTCATGGCAACGGAACCGGCGGCCGAGCCGGCGGACGCAACGGTCTCGGCCAGCTTGGCTACAACGCCAATCCCTCCTTCAACAGCGTTCTAGGCAACGGCGCTCCCGCCTTCTTCTGGTCGAACGCGGGCACACTTCCTCCGGCATATGCCTCATCTGTGACGCAGGGGGGTCTTCCCTCCTACCAGAGCCCGCCATTCTTTAATCCGACTCTGAACACCGGCTACTGCAGCGGTCCTGGATGCCTTGCTGCAGGAGGCGCCATCACCTATGGCGATCCGAATATAGGCGGACGCCCTCCGGCCTTCAACAACTACACCTTGAGCGTTCAGCAGGCCTTCACCGACGCGTTCACACTCACGTTGGCTTACACCGGCAGTCAGGGACACTATCTGCCGACCAGCGCAGGGCGGCCTCTGTGGGTGAACCAGATCGACCCGGCCTATCTTGCACTGGGGAATGATCTGAATCTCTCCGTCACCTCACCCGCCAATGTCACTCGATACAACGCGGACGCAGCTAGACTGGGCCTGCCCGCCTACAAAGCACCCTTTAGCAACTACAACAACACCTTTGGCCGCGCCCTCTTCCGTTTCCCGCAGTACTCCAGCATCAACGACATCTGGGGAGGCATCGGAAACTCGAGCTATAACGGTCTTTCGACGATCGGCAACTATCGTGCCGCCAACAGCCTTACGCTCCAGATCGCCTACACGTGGTCCAAAGAGATCGACGACGTCGTCACCAGCGCACGCACTGCTTACAACAACGGCCAGGAGCGTGCGATCGGGGCAATCGATCGAAAGCATGTCGTCACCAGTTCCGGCGTATGGACTCTTCCCTTCGGCAAAGGACATCGCTGGGCCACCCACGGCGTCGCCTCTGCCCTTGCCGGAGGCTTTGAGTTATCGAGCGTCTATACACTCTCCTCCGGAGCACCACTTGCCATCACCTCAACTTCCTGCAATATCCCCTTCACCGGAGGTCTCTGCGTTCCTAACCACAACCCAGGTTTTGTCGGCTCACCCAGCATCAACGGCGGCCTGTCGTCCGGCAATGGAACAGCACCTGCGACCGCAGTCTCCTATATCAACAAGAATGCATTTCAGGCTGTGCCCGCTTTCAGCTTCGGCAACATTACCCGCAACGCACCTTATGGGCTTCGCTCACCCTTCGTCTGGAATCAGGATGCTACCCTTCGCCGCACCTTCCCGGTGTGGGAGAACCTGAAGCTGCAGGGAGCGATCTCAGCTTTCAACGTCTATAACACGGTTAACTTCGGTGGGGTCACCACGAACTACGACTCCGCCGCCTTTGGAACCGTCACCAACCAAGCGAATCAGGCGAGAAAGCTGCAGATAGAGGCTCGCCTTATCTTTTAAGTAAAGATTCATCTTTGTGAAGAAGCTCAAAAGGGCCATAGTCCTACTGACTTCTTCTACACGGTACAACGGAAAGGGGCGGCTTTTCTGAGTCTGCGCTTTTAATGGGCGAGGCTGACTGGAGATCACACTAGCGTAGACGATATTTGGAGCCACATAGTGCTTGAGACTCTCGTCGTGCGCTTTGGTTTTCCATCCCACTTGTATTTCAGACGGAGTGCAGATTCATCATGCCTCTCAACGGTAACCACGCTTGGTAGTATCGCGCTTAATTCTCTGATCCCATCCAGAACTTCCATCGATACGGGAAACCGGACTGAACATCGCGCACTTGTTTCATGATTGTACTCACTCCATATGTCCAGTTTCCCGAAATGAGCCTCCAGAACGGTGCTTGAGGGCCATCGTCAATTTCCTGAAGCGTTCAGAGCCAATCGGTCGCATCACAAAGTGGGCCGAGAGCACGTACGAGGGCGATAGAAAATAGGCACTGTGAAATTTCAGGATACGTAACCTTACGATCCCTAATGGCCGCAGCGAGTTGTGCCCGGCAAGAAACACGTGAGGGCGAGCGGGTTCGCTTGACCAGGGCCGAGATCAGTACAGCCTGAATACGATCGATCTGGGGACGTACCGTCTGAGCTAAATCGATTCGCGAGTGCCGGGGCGCTTCTCCGTGTGCCTGCCACTTCGTCAGTAAGGCATACTGGATCAGCTTATTCGCCTCAATCTGAGCCGAGAAAAAGCGGTGGACAAATTCGACAGACAACAAAAATTAGGTGGGAGAGAATGGAATGCCTTCGTTTTTCCAGATCAACATCTGCAAGTGGCACACGACTTTCATGATGAAACGCACATTTCGTCGCAATATACATCGTGTTACCACTCAGCAGCTATGCATCCGTTTGCGAGAAACCAAACACCATAGAGTCAGAAAAGATCACAATTTTCACTGCCCAGCTCTATCGAGTAAATGGAAATGACCTCAAGCTCAGCGCTATATCGCAGGTTAGTCAAAGATGTTACTCGAAGTTCACGTTTGAAGCGGTGGCTCCAAACAGAGAAATCACGGTCTTCTTCTCCCCTCAGGAAAAGCTTGTATTTCCTGCCATCTACGACCTCAGTGAAGACCCTCTTAATAAGGAGAAGCTGATTCGGGAGAAGATTCAAAGCCAACTGCTTTCTGGTCGGCCGCCAACTTGGGGCGATGATAAGGCTCCTGTCAAAGTCATCGCTTTTTCGGATTTCCAATGCAAATACTGTGGAGAGTTTGCCAGGGCGGTTCAGGAATCCTTGAATTCAGACGATCTGAAATTATTTCAACTCGTATTTCGGAATTTTCCATTACCAATGCACGATTGGGCATGGAAAGCCGCTGTTTATGGAGCATGTCTTGCGAACCAGAATAGTGAATCATTCTGGCGCTATTACGAGTACATATACGTTCGGCAAGGAGCGATTAACTCTGCAAACTTTGGAGATACAGTTCGCGACTTTATTTCGAATGAGCCGAAGATCGACGAGAAATCAATTAGTCTTTGTGTTGATAACGGACAAGGTGATGCTGCTGTAAAGACAGACGTCGCACTCGGTCGAGATCTGGGTGTCAACAGTACTCCACTGCTTTTCATAAATGGCAGACGTATCAAAGGTTTCAAAGATTCGGAAGATTTTATGAGACTTGTCAAGATGGCGGTCTCGGAGAAATGACTTACTGCTCTCATTCGTGAGGTACATAATGGCGTCCATTATAAAAACCATTCTCTTTACCACCTTCGTCCTTTGTTCTCTGAAATGCGTAGGTTCAGAACCAATACAGCGGATAGCAGGCAAACCGTTCAGTGGGCACGAACGAACAGTAGAGCATTTAAATGGTCAGGAAACGGTGTGGACCACCGATATTGCACGCTCGTCCAATGGGAGCACTTTTCGATCGATTTACGATCCTAGCGGCAAGAATGTTGAGATCGACATTGAAGATGTTTCGACCAAACGCATCGTCAAGATCTGGCCAGCGCAAAAAGCATATATAGCTCTTAGTAAACCAGACATGACATCAATAAGCCCAGAGGCGTTTGCTGAATCCTTCATGAAAGAACACGATCAAGCCGTACTACAGCCACCTCAGATTCCTGATCGAGTACCTACGACCCGAACGTATCTCGGAATCAGGACGGAATTGGGATATCAATCAGTCGGTGTCCATGACGTCATCAAGGACCCTAACGGAGAGAATCTGCAGACGGAAATATGGACCAATCAACTGGGCATACCTATTGAGGTGAATGGCAGCCGCGCGGGTTCGAGACCCATGAATTGGTCAACGAAACTAATAAACTTAGATTTGGGCGAACCGTCTCCCGCTCTTTTCCAAATTCCAGCCGACTATAGATCCCTGGGGCACTAATTTCTTAGAAGCTCGGTCGAGCACCTCCACTGTCCGAGTTCTATCAGAACTAAAATGTATTCGAGATAAGACCTTGTGCGTCAGCTTCGCTCACCAGCTCCCATCGTTTGATCACCGGCAGTCCACTGTTCACGAAGAGGCTCATGCTGAGAGCTCTTTCGTGTTCGGAGCAGAAAGCACTCGCGACGGGGTCTCATCGAAGAACGTGGACTTGTCCCCCGCTTCCGATGGTTTCGATCAACTGCAGTTCCAGCTTGCCGCTGTAGATGATCGTTGGCCGTCTCGTAGATGGCCTTGGTCCGCTGAGGGTCTGTGCTCTCGTTCCCATGTACCGACGAGGCCCGCGCTGTGACGTGGCGTCAGCTCGACGTCCTGTCTAACGTTGCCGGACTGTTCCAGAGCGCGGGTCTACGTATAGGAACCGGTGGCAGAGAACTCGCGGATGCGGGTTTGATTGTGAGTCCCTTTGGTTCGAACCGTGTGAAAATTTGGGTGGCACGCAGGGTGGGGATCAAGAAGCAGATCGGCTGGCATACCTTCCGGCGCACTTACAGTTCCTTGCTGGCTGAGACCGGCAACGACGTGAAGGTGGTGCAGGAGTTGATGCGGCACTCGAAGCTCAGCACGACAATGGAGGTCTATACGCAGGTGGGCATGACAAAGAAAGCGTGCTGCGCAGCGGAGGGCCGTCGACGCGTTGTTTAACCGTGATTTGGAGCAGTGGCGGTAGGGGAAGTTAGGGAAAAGCGGTTTGCTCCCTTTCGCTCCCTCGGAAGCCTTATTGCTCCCGGATTCTGCTCGCTAAGTTATTGAAATGATTTGGTGGACCTGATCGGGATCGAACCGATGACCTCTTCCATGCCATGGAAGCGCGCTCCCAGCTGCGCCACAGGCCCACTCTCTTGGAAGGACTCGTTCTATTTTCTGCTACCCGTGAGCATTCGTCAAACCAGGCGGGAACTTCGTGCAATTGATTGGTGTCTAAGTCTATAGAGTGAGCGAGCACTCGGCCGCCGGCGGCGCAGGTTTCTCACCCTATGCATCGGAAATGGTGCATTTGCCATGCGTTCCACAAAAGTTTTAGTGTAGAGGTCACCCGATATGCAGGCGGGCACGTTCGTGGGAAATCTGACCAGCGCGATAGGGATAACGACTGAAGAAGCCGCGCTCGTCGCCGACCTTAAGGCCGGCAGCGAGGATGCCTTTGGTATCCTCATCGCGCAATATCATCAGCCGCTCTACTCTCTGATCGCCCGCAGCCTGACGGACTCCTCCGAGGCCGCCGATATCACTCAGGAAGTCTTTATTAAGGTCTTCCGGAATATTCGCGGCTTCCATGGCGAATCGAGCCTGAGGACCTGGCTTTATCGGATTGCTCTGCATGAAGCTTCGAACCAGCGGCGCTGGTGGTCGCGGCACAAGAAGCAGGAGCTCACGATCGATTCGACGGTCGATTCTGCCGATTCCGGTGACGAAGGCATGTCCCTTGCCGCCACGCTTGCTGATACAGGTGGCTCCCCGTTCGATCATGCCGCGCAGGCTGAGGTGCGGCAGAGTGTTGAAGAGGCTCTGCGCCAGATTCCCGAAGTCTTTCGAACTGTAGTGGTGTTGCGCGAGATCGAGGGCTTCGCTTATGAAGAGATCGCCGAAATCCTGAACGTCAACATTGGAACGGTCAAATCCCGGCTGACCCGGGGACGTTCCGCGCTGCGTGCTCTTCTGGTTGTCGACGCAAAGAAATCCGCTTCTTTTATAGATGCTTCTCCATCCAACGTTCAGACCGGGCCTGTTTCCAGCCCGGAGACGGTGACGAGATGAACTCCCCACAGTGCGGCAAGGTACGGTCTTCGTTCTCAGCATATTTGGATGGTGCGGTCGACGGTCGGCAAATGCAGGCGATGGCGGAGCATCTGAGTGGATGCGAAGACTGCCGTGGAGACTTCGAGGCTTTGCGGAAGATGCAGAGTTCGCTGGTTTCGCTTGGCCCGGCGAGGGCTCCAGCGGATCTGGGGACGCGTCTTCGCGTCGCGATCTCACATGAGATCGCCTCCAGCAAGCGGAGCTGGCGCGACGTCCTCGCTTTGAAGTGGGAGAATACGATTCGCCCCTGGGCGGTTCAGGTCTCGGCAGGCGCAGCCTGCTCGGTTGCGCTGGTTGGTTCGATCATGGTCCTGCTGGGTCTCTTTGCCGCGCCCCAGCCGGTGATGGCCAACGATGAGCCGCTTGGAGCCATGACGTCTGCTCATTATCTTTATTCGGCAGTGATGCCGAGGCCCATCGTCACGGGCCGGGACTCCGCGATCATCGTGGAGGCGTTCGTGAATGCCCAGGGCAGGGTCTACGACTACAACATCGTCTCCGGTCCAGAAGACGCCTCCGTCCGGAACCAGGTGGCCGATCAGCTTCTCCTCAGCGTCTTCGAACCGGCCCGGGTCTTTGGTGCTCCCGTTCGCAGCCGCGTGGTCATGACCTTTTCGGGAATCTCCGTCCAGGCATAGTACCCCCCCCCGTACTTTTTTGCGCAAAGTCTTGGATCTAAAATAGTTAGGTCCGGACTTCCTGCGCATACTCAAAGGGAAGCTTTCTTGATCGGATGTCCATTGCTCCGAAAAGCATGGATTCTTTCTACATCTCTTCATTGCTAAAACTTTATCCCTGCTTACCAGCATATCGGATTGGGGGGATTGAATCGGCAACTCTATGTTGCTGATTTTTAGTTGTTTAGGTTGGAGCTAGGCTTGACAAGGCTTTTGTGGCGGGCAACACGTAAAAGTAGACGGATTCTTTACCGCACCGATATGGAATTGGCTTCGGTCTACTTCAATCTCGCCAGACTCGCGCGCCGGAACAGTAGACCTGCGGCGGTGAATAACACCGCCTGGCCAGTATGCCCGACGGCCATCCGGCGAGCCATGTCGGGCGGAGCGCCGGATGGCAGCAGCAGGGCCATCACCGCGAGCGTCGCCGCCATCGCAAACAAGGTCCAGGCCAATCCTGGCGCCTTCAGCCGTGCCAGACAGGCCCCAATGAATCCCACTGCGAGCACGCTGAGAAACCACAGGCGCTCCGGATGTCCCGAGTCCGCCGTCTGGACCATGGTCGACCACCCCAGGGCGAATCCGGTCACGAGCGCCACACCAACGCCTGCCTTGTACGTCCACGCGCCCATCTTCCTCGCGATCAGCGCATACGCCATCCCTGTCCCAAAGAAGAGGACGTAGACCAACACAAATGCGCGCGGGGGCCAGTTCCATCCCGGCGTCACACGCGATGCCACCAACGGCACCATCAAAAGGCCAAGCGCCACCAACGCCACGCGCAGCACCGTCTTACTCATCTGTGCCATATGAGCTGTGTTCTCCATAATGATTCCTCCCGATGTCTCGAAAAAGACCCACAATGCGAACCCGAACAATCCGCGATTGGCGTTTCGACGCTCCCGGCACAGATCGTGAAACGCCTGGGCCATCCCCTCGCCATACCGATCGTGGAAAGGCCGCGGATACAGCCGCAGCAGCATCGCATATAACGCCCGGTAACGCTGGGCAGCGACGTCACTGGCCATAGGCAAACCGTCCTTCCGCCAACGCCACTACGCTGCGATACCGCGTCAACTCTGCTTCCAGCGCCGCACGCCCCTCGCCTGTCAGCTTGTAATAGATCCGCCGCTCGTCGTCCATCTCCGGATCGACCCGCTTATCGCTTTCCCGGATCAGCCCGGCCTTCATCATCCGCCCCATCGAGCCATACAGCGTCCCCGGGCCCATCTTCACCTTGCCCTGCGAGTCTGCTTCCACCTGCTTCATGATTCCGTACCCGTGCCGCTCTCCGGTCGAAAGCGCCAGCAGGATGTGCAGCACTGCGGGAGTCAATGGAGCCTGCGGAGTATCCTTCTTTGCCATGCGTCGGACAATATATCCGTCGCGGATATATTGTCAATGCTGAATTAAAGAGGAAGGTGGGCTGGCACCCTTGTTTTTAGTTCTCAGATTGTTCCTGGGGAGTCGGCCATCCAGAAGGTGCCGCGGATTAGAAACACAGTTGGCTTTTCGTCGCGAATGATTGATGACGACAAGAGCGTTTATCGTTGCTTATTTATTACTCTGCTCTATAATCCCGCCTTATGGCCCCGAAGAAAGTAGTGGCAGAGCCAACCAGAAAATCTAACAAGTTCCGCCTTGTAGTATTCGAGGGAGACTTAAGCGACGGCAGCATATCGGAGATCGCCCAGGCTTTGACGTCCGCCTTAAAGCCCACCGTCCCGGTCACGATGCGCCATCTTCCCAACGGCAAGCCTGCTGGGCAGATTCTTCCGCCTGAAGAGGAAGAAGATCTTCTCGATGAGGACAACGACGTTATCGACGCCGAAACTGGCGACGAGAGCGAAATCGAAGTTCCATTCCAGAAGGCTCCGAAAGCGTCACGTCCGAAGAAGACGAAGCCGCCGGTTTACCTGCACGACCTCATCACCGATGGCAATGTAGCAAAGGCATTTGCCACGGAGAAGGCACCCACGAGCAAGAATCGTCAGTACTTGGCCGCCATGTACTGGCTTAAGGAGGTCAATTCAACTCCTGCAGCGAACCGCGACAAAGTTTACACGTTTTACAAGACGGTGGGCTGGAACGTCGGGTTTAACGATTGGAACCAGCCATTTCATAATTTGGTGTCCGAGGACCTAATTCGCAAGGGCGACGTTGCAGGCGAATATGCGATCAATCCGACTGGAGAGGCCGTGGTTAAGTCTCTACCAGAATGACGCTCTCAGAATTTGTCGCTACAGTGTCCGGGTTTGCTAGTCTTTCAGACCCCGACAAAATTTTGCACTTTGGATGGTACTTGCATCACCACAAGCAGCAAGCCGTATTCACGCAGGCTGACGTTCGCGGTTGCTATGTTGACCAGCATATCCATCCACCCAATCTTAGCGAGAACTTCACCCGGTTACTGGCGAAAAGGCCGAAAGTGCTTTTGCCCGAAAAGGGTGCCTACAAGTTGGAACACAGTACCCGCCAAAAGCTGGCGGAGAAATACGGAGCCCATGAGACTACAATCGCCGTTTCCAAGCTCCTCTATGACCTCCCTGGGCAAGTGACGGACGAGGCAGAGCGCCTATTTTTATCTGAGACCATCAAGGTGTACAAGGTGCGTGCGTTTCGTTCCGCTATTGTCATGGCTTGGAACCTCACCTACTCCCATCTGCTTCACTGGATACTAAGCGATCCGATACGGCTGGCGGCATTTCAGGGAGCCATCGTTACCGTAATCGGACCGAAGTTAGGCTCAGGCATGACAATCACTAAGCGGGAAGACTTTGAGCAGCTCAAAGAGGGTCAAGTCATCACCATCTGTGGCACCGCTGGGCTTTTCGCTTCTGTCAATACAAAGAAGATTCTTACTATTCAGCTCGACAAGCGCAATCTCGCGGCCCATCCGTCCCTCGTGATCATCGGCGCTCCTGAAGCCGAAGACACCATTTCAAGCCTCGTCCAGAACGTGATCCTATTACTCAAATAGCGCAATTGAGTGTGCACACCGTTTTCGTCCCGATCGGAGGTGCATATCGAAAAGGCCGTGACGATGAAGCGAGTCACGCTAAGAGCAGTGTTGATAACGGAAAGTCGGCTGGTGCTTACTGATCGGGGGCAAGGGAGCTTGCGCCCCGCTCTTCTCATCATGCTCCGACATGATGTCCGCCGCGGATATGGATATATTGTCAATGCTGATTAAGGGAAGGTGGGCTGGCACACTCGTTTTAGTTCTTCGGATTGTGCCCGGGGAGTCGGCCATTCATAAGGTGCCGCGGATCAGGAAACGCCAGTCGGCTTTTCGTCACGAATGATTGATGACGACAAGAGCGTTTATCAGGACTGATCGAATCGCGGGGACCATGCTCCAATTGATCAAACAAACGGATACCGCCACGCCACCTTCCACGACAGCGCGGCCTCTCAATGCCTTACCCTTCACTTCAGGGCGCTCCGCATACGCTCAGCCCATGAAGCTACCTCGTTGCTTCACTGCTCTTGACTGGCACTATCCATATCGGATATATCATAAACCGATATAGAGGTTCAGCCATGTCGAACACGGCCCTATTCGATAAAAACCTGCTGGAGAAACTTCCGTTGCCCACCGCGTCCTTCTTTGTGCTCTTCGCTTTGGCGGAAGAAGAGAAGCACGGCTACCGCATCATGCAGGACATCCGTGAACTTTCTGAAGGAACGTTCTCGGTCGGCCCTGCAACGCTGTACACAACCATCAAAAAGCTCACTGAACAAGGTCTGATCACCGAAACCTCGAGCACAATCGAGGACAGACGCAGGACCTACGCTTTGACCTCAACGGGAAAGCGCCTCCTCGGTGCTGAATTTCAACGTCAACAGGCGCTACTCAATCTCGCTCGGAGAAAAAAACTTCTGAAGATTGGGGAGCAGAAATGAATCATTTAAAACAACTGCATTGCTTCCTCTTTGACCGACTCCTCATGCTTCAGAGCGATGATCTGATCGCTCATTACGGCGATGAAATGCGTTTGGCCTTCCGGGATGAACTCGACCGCGCCCGGCAGCAAGGGACCAGTGAAATCCTACGGGTGTGGTGCGAGGTGCTCCGCGAAGCTGTAGTGCTCTCCGCTCCCAGATGCCTGGAACGAGCGCAGCTCGTGCTTACTGCTGCTATCGTCGCGAGCGCCCTTACTATTGGCACTGCTCTTGGCTTTTGCACGGTAGGGGGAAGTTCGATCGTGCGCGCCTGCTCTCGGGAACAATCCGTCTCTCAAGCGCCCTCGCCGCACGAGAATCAGGGGGGACTAGTGCAGCTTCCCAAAGGCCAGCATATGTTCCTCGAATGTTCCGGGGATCAGGACGCAATTCCTACCGTTATCCTCGCTACTGGCAGGGGGCTAGGCACAGCTGGTGCGTGGGCGAAGGTGCAGGAAAGGGTAAATCCGGCCATCCGGGTCTGCAGTTACGACGCCTTCGGTGCTGGACGAAGCGACCACCTTCCGAACGATGCCCATCCCGAGCGCCGCCCTATCGATAAGGTCATCGCGGATGATCATGCCCTCTTTGAGGCTGCGCACCTGAAGCAGCCTTACATTCTCGTCGGGGCGTCAGACGGTGGCATTCTCCTGCGACGCTACCAGCAGGCGTATCCCCATGAGATCGCAGGCTTCGTCTTCGTGGACTCAGCTCACGAGGAACAGGAATGGCGCATGGCAGCCATCTCAAATCAATTGGATCCCAACTGGAATAATCCCTTGTTTCTACAGGAGAACGGGTTTCTTCCAGACCATCAAAAACTCGCTTGGCACGCAGACATACCCCTCATTGTCTTGGAGCGCACAGAAAAGGCTCCGGCTTCAGCCTTTCCGATGTTGAATCAGCAACAATTGGATGCTCTGAATGTTGAGTGGCACGACCATCAGGTAGATCTCGCGAAGAGATCGAGATATGGGCAGCTCAGAGCAATACCTGATTCCGGACACTTCATGCACCAGCAGAGGCCGGACGCCGTCGCAGATGCGATACAGGAAGTCGTCCACCAAGTCCGAGCGAAAGCTCGATGAGACATGTTAGGGATCAGTACTGACAAAGTCGGCTTGCGTTTACTGATCGGAAGTCAAGGGAGCTTGCGCCCCGCTCTTCTTCATCATGCTCCGACATGATGTCCGCCACGGATATCATGCCAACCGTTTTGCTTCGGAACAGGTGATTTTTAGTGAACGCGCGGAGGGAGAGCCGTCGAGGTCTGATTGGGATGGGTTGCGGTTTCGGTCCAGGTCTGAGGGCCATGCCAGTCCCGAGTGGCAGTGAGGTCGATACGGAAGGGGGTTGTGGCGGGATGATCGGGTGGAAGAGCTTGCAGGAGACCGTCTCCCAAGGGTGGAAGGGCGCGGGCGAGGGATTGCAGCCGTTCCGCCGTGGCGGTTCCGGTGAGATGGATGGTATAGCCTGCTTCATCGAAATGGCCTTCAAGGGTGGCGGGATCGTGACCCCCCAGGAAGAGCGGCGTCGGTGCGAGAAGGAAACCATGGGCCGGTGACCTTGACGCAGCCAAGACGCGATGACGAGACACGGTACCATTCCCGGCAGCGTGAAGATGGACATCCGTGGAGAGCAGCGTTACCGGAGAGTTCTCCGCCGATTCGCCGCTGATGGATGGAGTGCTGATGAGAGACGTGCTTTTTTCGCCTGCCGCCGCGGGAGCATTCAGGGTCGCATTGCTGAGAGTGAATTGTCCCTGCCAATGGTTCTCATTCGGGTTCGAAGAGGATTCATTCCGGCCAGCGTTGGACCCCTCGTAGGTCAGGCTGCCGGTGAGAAGCCCGGTGGCTGTGAGGTCGGGAGAGACATGAGGGCTGGTGGCACGAAGCCACGAGAGAAGAGTCGGGGCGGAGATTCCGGCGGTCCCCAACTGCAGCGAGGAATCGCGAAGGCGATGAACGTTGGGGATGGAACCGGTGAGTGCGATGGTCTGGGTGTGAGACGAGGCTGCAGGGGGCCAGCTGCAACGAAGGTCCTGGAGGGCATGGAAGAGTCCGGAGGCCGTGGCGAAGCACTCCACTTCCGCGGAGAGTGGCTTTTCAGGGACAAAATCGGCGGGGCGGGTATCCACGAGGTGAAGGCGGGTGGTGACGGCGCTTTCGCCGATGGTGCCGCGAATGTTGGTGGACAGGTTCATCTCCCCGCGCCAGCCGGCGTCGCGGCCGAAGAGAACGCGGGTGGCCTCACCGAGAGGGGCATCATGCCATTGGCCCTGAAGGTTGAGGGATACCTGGCTAAGGGAGGCAGCCGCGCCGAGGGTGGATTCAAGCTCGATGGTTCCGGCGTCGGAGACGTTGGAATCGGTGCGGGTTGGATGTGCGCGAAGCCGGAGGTGCCACTGATGGGGATCCGGAAGCCAGAGAGAGAAGTCGGCATCGACGAGCGAGAAGGGAAGCTTCTCCTGTGCCTGCTTGAAATTGAGCCGGGCACCGGTCGCTTCGATATAGGGGAAACGCGGCGCTGAGCCGGCGTGGCGCTGGGCCGTAGGAGCAGTCTCGATGTGGGATGCCTGAAGGAGGATGCCCTCAATGTTCCATCGGCCATCGGCAGCGTGAACAAGATTGACGCTTGGCTCTGTGAAGCTGATGGTTGAGAACTCGACATGGCGACGCCAGAGAGAGGAGAAGCGCAGGGTGGCCTGGACCGAGTTGGCGCGAATAATCGGCTCGGAGCCAAAGGCCGGATCTTCTCCGACGACCAGGTTTTCGATGGTGAAGCCGGGCAGCGGAAGCAGCGTGAGCGAGATGCGGTCGAGGTGAACCGGGCGGCCGAGGCTGTCTCCGATGCTGGTAGCGACGCGCCGCTGGTAGCGCCCGAGATTGATCAGAGGGGGAAGGAAGACGAGCAAAAGAAGAGCGAGGATGCCGAGATAGAGGAAGCGGAACCGGCGCAGGTGGGATGAGGGGGGCGGCGCAGGGGCAGCTGAAGGATCGCCTCCCTGGGCTGCCGATTCGACCCACGAGGGCAGGGAATCGCGCTCAACCAAAGGTTCGGGTGGAAGGGAGGTGTGGTCGTGGATGGACGAGGCGTATTGGGATGGATGAATCTGCCGCATGGACGGGCGTGTGGAACCCTTTAGCGAATGAGATGGAAGGTACGATTCCAGCGTGTTTGATCGAAGATATGGATGAGGATGTGGCCCATGAACGAGAGCCGCTGTCCGATGCTCTGCTTATCGATCTGATCGGCGGGGGTCTCGAAGGACCAGTAGACGAACATCGGGCGGCCAACGATATTTTCGCGAGGAACGAAGCCCCAGTAGCGGCCGTCGAGCGAGTCGGGGCGGTTGTCGCCCATGGCAAAGACCTTTCCAGGGGGAACGACGAGGTCGCCGTTCTGGATGTTCTGGGGCAGATCGTATTGCCAGGAGGCCGTGACCTGGTACATGGGGTCGGGCGGAATGCTGGGAAAGTCGTCGCGGTAGGGGCTGTACTCGTGCTGGGGGTTGCCGTCGGAGACAGGCATGGCGGCGTAGGGCTCTTTTTGGGCGACGCCGTTGAGGTAGACAACCCCGTTGCGAAGGTGAATATGGTCGCCGGGAATCCCGATGGCGCGTTTAACCAGGAAGAGGTCAGGTTCGCCGGGCTTGAGGAAGACGATGATGTCGCCGCGATGGACTTCGCGGTAGTAGACGAAGGGAGCCCACTTCGCAGGCGGCGCGAGCGAGACGCGATCGACGAGGACGTGGTCGCCGATCAAAAGCGTTTTGACCATCGAAGCGGACGGGATTTCGAAGTTCTGGAAGACGAAGGTCATCACAAAGAGGCCGACGGCGAGCACACTGGCGATGGAGGCCAGGGATTCGAGCGGCGTTTCGGTCTGCTGCGCCGCTTCGGATGGTGCGGCTTCTACCTTCTCAACGGATTCCATTGTCTTCATCGACGGGCTTTCTCCACGTGTCTCTTCAGTGTATCCCCGATGGGGGCGAAATTTCCGGGAAAACCCCGGGGGCGGGAGGTGGGAATCGGCGCCGATGCATGGGAGAATTCCGAGCTATTACGACGCCGGGATCTTTCAACGCTTATTCGTGGGCAAAATTCATTTCTGAAGGGAGATCTCCCTCAGATAACCCCATACTCTTCCAGTAGCTTGCCGATCATGGTCTTCTCGACATACTTTTTCGCGAAGGAGGGGATGGGTAGCTTCTCGCGGTCGCGGAGGAACGCCGTTGATTTGATCAGCTCGCGCACATCGTAGACCGAGCCGAATACTTCCGGAATGCCACGCTCGATGTTCAGTAGCTGATACACGGCTTCCATGGCGGTGCGCACGGAGTACTCCGTCGTAAAGATACAGTCGCGCGTCGACTCCGCGAATTGGCCGATGAAGGCGAAATTCTTTACGCCGTCCGGCACCACCTTCGGGCGGTCTGTGCCGTTGCGCGTCAGGAAAAACGCGGTAATGAATGGCATCATGCAGGGGCGCGTGATCGCACCGCTTGCGGCCAGCTCGTCGATCTCGTTCAGCGGGACGCCGAGGTGAAAGAGCCACTCTTTCGTAATCTCCTCGCCAGTGCAGTCGCGCATCGATTTCTTCACATAATCGCCTGGCCTGTCGGTAAACAGCCCATAGAACCACACGACCGTCTGGTCCTGCGGCTGCTGCCTGAAGTGCGGCTGACGGTTCACCGTCCAGCTCAGCAGCCACGACGAGTCGCGCACGCTTACGATGCCGCCTGTAACCACCTTGCCGGAGCGCGTCGGCCGTTTGGCGATCTTCTCGATGTACGCCGGAATTCGCGCGTCCAGCGTCGTGATGGAAGCGGAAGCCCACTGGGACTCCTCCGGCCGCATGCAGAACTTGTCCGGCCGGCCGAACGACGGGTGCTGTGCCGCGATGTTGCGCCACAGATGCCAGCTTCCTCCATCGTGCACGATCGGGTCGAACTTCGCGGGGGTGTGGTGATCGCCCCACTCGGAGTTCTCCACCAGCGAGCCGTTGGTGACGAACACCAGCTCGTTTTCCGTCACGTCCACTCCGCCGACCATGCCCTCGTGGATCCAGTCGATGCGGCGCGCCACCTTCTTCTCCGGAGTGATGTCGAAGGCTACATTCATCACCTGCGTGTCGAACTGCACCTTCACACCCTGCTTTTGCAGCCATGTAATCAGCGGAAGCACCAGCGACTCATACTGGTTGTACTTCGTAAACTTCAGCACGCTGAAATCAGGCAGGCCCTGGATGGCGTGGATGAAGCGCTGCACATACAGCTTCATTTCCAGGGCGCTGTGCCACTCCTCGAAGGCGAACATCGTGCGCCAATACAGCCAGAAGTTCGATGCGAAGAAGTCTTCGCCGAAGACCTCGTTGATGCGCTTCTCATACAGATGCTCCGGCAGCGCGAGCACCAGCTCGATGATCTCTCTCCGCGCTTTCCCGGTCAGATCGAAGTCCATGCCCGTCTTCGCGTCTTTGCCCTGCTCAATCGTGGCCCGCTGCAGCGAGTAGTTCGGGTCGTCTTTGTTCAGCCAGTAGAACTCGTCCAGCACGGACGCGTCTTCCATCTCCAGCGAAGGAATGGAGCGGTACAGGTCCCACAGGCACTCGAAGTGGGCTTCCATCTCGCGGCCGCCGCGAATCAGCCATCCCGTCTCGGCATTGCCCGCGCCGTCCAGAGCGCCGCCGCCGATCTTCGACGCTTCAAGAATCGTGATGCGGTCTCCCTTCATCTGGCCGTCGCGGATCAGAAATGCCGCAGCCGCCAGCGAAGCCAGTCCTCCACCGACCAGGTACGCCGACTTCTCCTCTACGCCAGCAGGCTTCCGCGGACGAGCAAATGCCTCATAGTTTCCCTTGCTGTAGTACACGAAACCTCCTATGGGTTGGAAAGTGCGGCCGCTTCAATCAGAGCGATGTTACGCGCAGTTCAGGTATACCTCATGCGAGTGAAGGCGGCATTTATGTGTGGGATGCGAAAAGCCTAGGCATTTGAGTGAGGCCGTCCGCATTTTTTGGGGGCGGCGGTCTCACTAACGGACGATACGGAAGATCCTGTCCCAGCGAGCGAAGTTATATAAGGGCGGCTGGATGGCCGGTGGCCCGAGGGCGACTCCGGCGGTGCGTGGAAATGAATAGCTGGAGCCCTGGCGCAGGGAGAAGTAGATCACCAGCGGACGCCCCACGATGTTTTCCCGGGGAACGAAGCCCCAGTAACGGCTGTCCTCGCTGTCGTTGCGATTGTCGCCAAGGACGAAGTAATCTCCGGCGGGGATGATGAGGTCGCCATCGTCGATGAGCCTGCGCATGCGGATCCACCAGCGGGAATCAATGGCTGGGTCCGCGTTCTGGAGGCGAGGGAAGTTGTCGCGGAAGTTATCGGGAGCCGAGGGACGATAGACGGCATAGGGCTCCTGGAGCCGCAGGCCGTTGACGAAGACGTGTCCCCCGCGCAGACGGATATGGTCCCCGGGGATTCCGACTACGCGCTTCACCAGGTGGGTATCGGGGTCGATGGGGAAGTGGAAGACGACGACGTCGCCGCGATGGATCGTCGGGGATGGCAGAAACAGGGAATCGGCGGAGTCCGCCGTGATCTGTTTGTCGACGAGGAGGAAGTCACCGATCAGGAGGGTCGGCTCCATGGAGCCGGAGGGAATGCGGAACGGCTGGAGGGTAAAGGTAACGATGAAGATGGCGACGACGATGATTGCGATCAGCGACTGTATCGCGGCGAGGAATCCGGGGGGATGCGAGTGGACATAGACGACTCGACGCCGTGGCTGGGGTCCGCCGGACGGAGTGGAGGAGGGAGTAACGGGAGGCGGAACTCCAGGTCTGTTGCCCTCCTGCACGTCGTTCCGCGCACTCTTCTGCGTTGGAACGGAGGTGAGGGCGGGGCCGCTCATCTCGCGGCTCCTACTCGAGCGCGCCTGATTGGGACGGGTTGTTCTGCCGCGAGTGAGGCAAGGTTTCGTTCGGCCTGAAGGCGTTCAAAGGCGATGCGCGCGGCCTGCTGCTGGGCCTGCTTCTTTGTCGTGCCCTCGGATTCGGCCAGTGCGCGGGAGTCGCCGAGGCCGTCGGAGATACGGACCTCAACACGGAACAGCTTCTGGTGGTCCGGCCCGCTCTGCGCGGTGAGTACGTATTGGGGCTGGCCTGCTCCGGTGGCCTGCAGGTATTCCTGGAGGGCGGACTTATGGTCGCCGATGGCTCCGCTGAAGGTGTCTCCGGCGCTGAGGGCTCCCTGGAGATCGGGGAGAGAGGGCTCGATGATGTGGCGCTCGATGAAGGCGCGCGAGACCTCCATACCGCCATCGAGATAGAGCGCGGCGATAACAGCTTCGAGAGCGTTGGCGAGCAGGGCGGGCTTCTGGCGGCCGCCGCTCTGCTCCTCGCCCCGGCCCAGGCGGAGCATGGCTCCGAGGCCGATGCGCAGGGCGACGGCTCCTAGATGACGGCGGCTGACAAGGGAGGCGCGCAGGCGGGTGAGTTCACCCTCGCGGGAGTGCGGGAAGCGGCGGTATAGGCTCTCGGCGACGGCCAGCCCCAGAACGGCATCGCCGACGAACTCAAGCTGCTCGTTGTCGGTGTCGGGGTTGAGCAGGGTCTCGGGGCTGGTCTCGTAGGCCAGCGAGCGGTGGGTCAGGGCCAGTGTCAGCAGTTCCGGGTGTTTGAAACGGTGATCCCATGGCTGGGCAGGTGTCTCGCTCGATAAGATTCGGGCGGACTTTCTTCGGCGCGTCGGCATGCTCCCTCGCTCGGAATTCAAAGTACCGAATTGTTGGACGCTCTGAAGAGGAGAGTTGCTTCTCATCGGGGCGGAGGCGGCGGTCGATAGGCGTCCTTCTCTGCTTTGCCAGTGGGGTCGATGGGCTGGTTGTCTTCGTTGTTGTTGGACCGCCGGGGGAGAAGGAAAGGCTCCTTCAGGCCCTTCTCGGCTGCGGCTTTGGTGTCGGGCTGGGAGTCGCGAACGGCGAGGGCGGCTTTGTACTCGGCAACCGCCTTGGTGCGCTCGGGATGCTCCTGGCCGGGATTTTCGGGATCGAGGGCGACGTCGTACAGGCGTCCGAGGTAGATATGGGTCCAGGCCAGGGTGCGGGGGTCCTTGGCGAGGGTGAGGGTCTTGTTCAGGTGGGCAAGAGCGGATTCCGGGTCGCCCTGAACCAGCTCGACGCGGCCAGCGAGATAGTTGGCCTGAGGGTCATTGGGATTGGTTTTGAGGGCCTCGTCGGCCATCATCCCGGCGCCAGCGGTATCGCCCTTCATGAGCTTCATCTCGGCAAGATCGAGGCCTTTGAGCTGGCGGGGCGCGCGTTTGACGAAGTCGTGGCTGCCTTCGGGAAGGAAGGCGACCTTTTCGGCGGTGTGACGCTCGCGGTCGACGTCCATGCCGTAGACCATCTCGGCAATGTCTTCCTTGAGGCTGCCTCCGTCCTTCTCCATCTGGCCCAGCTTGTCGTAGAAGTATCTGGCCAGGACCCAGCCCTGACGCACGTCGAGATCGACCTGTTTGCGGCGGACGGCTTCGGCCTCACGCTCCCAGGCGGTGAGCTCGGCCTCATAGTTGGTCATATCGGAGCGCTGTTTGACCTGGCTGGGACGCTTCGGCTTGGGAGTCCCGGTGTCCATGGTCTGGGCTTCGACGGCCTTGATGAGATTTTCGGTGATGAAGGCGGAGATGTCGGACTTGTACGTGAACTCGAGAGGAGCGTCCTGTACGGCCTTGAGCAGGGGGAGGAGGCGGTCCATGGCGCTGGCGCGGGCGTAGACCAGGGGCTCGATCTCGTAATGGAGATAGGTGTGGCGGATCTGGTCCATGTGAACCTGGCCGAACGGTTCCCCGGAGGGCGAGGCGATGACGATGTAATCGCTGCCGTAGATGCGCGCATTGGTGGTGGCAGGCGCGAGCATAGGTTCAAGTAGGACGAGAAAACGGCGTCCATCATAGCTGGAGACAGGCAGCCGGAGATAGATATTTGTATTGAGGACGGCCTTGGTCAGGGGATCGTGGACCTTTTCTACCAGAGCCTCGTATTCGGCGCGATGGGTGATCCAGATGCCGTTGAGGTTGATGTCCTCGGCGAAGGTGCGGAGAAGCGGAAGAACGTTGACGACCTGGGTGGAGTCGGGAGGAAGGTCCGGCTCTTCGACCGACGGGTTGAGCTGAGGGGGAGGATTGAGATAGAGCGAGAGCGAGATGTACTGGGCGAGATTCAGACCAGGCTCCGAGAGAGTGTGCTGGCGGATGTAGGCGCAGAGAGCGTCGCGGTGATCGCGGGCCTCGGGTGTGGCGGAGGCGAGTGCCTGGTTGATCTCATTGCGAATCGTCTTGCGGACCGGAGCGGAGTTCTCGAGGTCGGCGTCATAGCCGCAGGTATTGAGGGCCGCGGCGAGATAGAAGAGTGGCTCACTGGTCTCAAGCGTGACGGCAGCTCCGCCAGCTTCGGGCTGTGTGACGCGCGGGCGGGCGGGAGGGCGCTTCTGCTCGTTTTCCAGCGTGGACGAGGATTGCGATCCGGAGGAGCTGGATGATCCCTGGGACTGGGCCTTGAGTCCGGGGCTCAAAAGCGTCGTTGCAAGGAAGAAGGATGCCGCGGTTTTGGAGGAAAAAAGCACGTTAATATTTGACTCTTTCAGTGGAGTTTAGGGGAGCGGTGGAGCCAAGCGCAAGATTCAAGTTGATGGCGGGCGGCCACGATCTGTTGGAAAGAGCCTTCTTTTTCAAAAAGATGGATCGAGAGCAAAAGGATTTATGTCTTTAGGACAGGCATGGTGGCGAGGATAGCTTCCGCCGCAGGGGAAAGGTATTTGTCCAGCGGATCGGGGTGCAGCAGCTTAAGTCCTGTAATGACTGCCTTTGCATTGATGCGGGCGCCTTCGAGGCTGGTGTGGGTGTGGGGGTCGGCGAAGAGCGGCTCGACGGCGTGCTCCCCCAGAGAGTCGTACTGACGGGCGATGATTTCGTTGAGGTCGATAAAGGGCACATGTTCCTGCTCGGCAATCTGGTGAGCCCAGCCGCCGTAGCTGTCTGCTCCGCTGCGGACCACCCGGCCATCTTTCCAGATCTTGCGCGGGATGAGTGAGCAGACGATGATTGTGGCCCCTTTCGCGTGGGCCTGCTGGACATATTGCCGCATATACCAGCCGTAGGTATGGACGGTCTCGTGGCGTTTCAGGATCGGATTTTCGATCTCGCGGGTCTCCTCGCCGATGCCGGGAAGGCTGCCGCGGGCGCGGCTGGTGTCGTCGAGCGGGCCGGAGTCATTGTGGCCGAACTGGATCAGGATAAAGTCGCCGGGCCGGAGGCGGTCGAGGACCTCCTGCCAATGACCTTCGGTGATGTAAGTGCGGCTGCTGCGGCCGCCGATCGCGCGGTTGACGACGTTGATCTTTGCCGGATCGAAAAAGTCGACGAGGGGTTCGCCCCAGCCCCATTGACCGTTGGCGCCGTCGCCGTGCCCGTTGCGGACGGTGGAGTCGCCGACGAGATAGAGCGTGGGAAGCGCGGGATTTTTTGGCTCGGGAAGGTTGAGTTTCGCGTGGACTGTGGGATCAGTACCTTGCGTTTGAGCCGGGGAAGGGGTGGCGGTTTGTGCATGCGAGGCGATAACAACCGATACCGAAAGAGCCAGCGACAGCAGCGACGTAGGAAGAGAAGGTCTGGTTCTTGAGTTGAGGTTCATAGGCTATGGCTTCGTCTGAGAATCCTATACTTGCGACGGTTGAGCAAATTTGTCGTGTTTCCGGCCCTATTTTGTGACTGTACAGGCAAATACAGGGATTCCCATTTGGCTTCGCTCAGGGCAGGTTTTCGCCTCCGCTGCGCTCAGAATGACGGGTGTGCTTTCAGGGGAGGCTTTATTGAGTAGGGGCTGCTGCGAGGTGAAGTTCACGGGTGTGGAAAGGGGCGGTGGTCTCAGGGATGGTGCCGTCGTTGACCTGGACCTCCTGAGGGACGCCTTCGAAGAGGATGCGGGTGGAGATGCTGGAGCGGGGTGGGATGTGAGCTTTTTCTGTGGAGGTGAGATTCCCGGAGCGGACCGTGACCGGAACATCCACGGTGACGTAGCCGGCGTTGTGGATCTCGACGGCGACCAGCCAGCTCACTCCCTTGCCGTTACGGGCGGGGAGGTCGCGAGGGGTGACGTTGACGATGGAGAGGTCGGCAAGGCCGCGGTCGTTGTAGACCCAGTCGTCGAAGATGCCGGAGAGATTTTTGTGGCACGAGGCTTCGAGGACCCGCTGGAAGGCGTGGGGGTCCTCGGGAGTGGAGGGATCGGCATGGCGCACCTCGTCGCGGTAGGTCTGGAGCGCGCGCTTGAGGGGGACGTCACCGATGATGGAGCGCAGCAGCCAGAGAACGGCGGCGGCTTTGGCGCGGTAGTAGACCTCGTCGTGCGCGGCGATCAGGCTCTGGCCGGGCTGGCCTGGGGGTGGGGGCAGGGTGGAGGGCAGCGCAGCCGGCGGGGCGTTGGGGTCCGGTTCGGCGGCTGAAGGGTTTGATGAGCTGGAGGAGCTGACGCCCTGGGGGAGATGCTGCGAACCCGGTGAGGTGGAGATCTCTTCCGCGGGTTTTTCGGGCTCGACGAGAGTGAGGGGGTTGGTGAGCTGACGGAGTTCGTCGAGGGCCTTGTCGCGGCCATCGGTCGATTCGGTATAGAGGAGGGAGATGAACTGGGGAACGCCTTCGTTAAGCCATGGGAGCGAGGAGCGGAACCAGGCATGGGCGAGTGAATGGACCATCGCGGGGGTGATTTGGCGGGCGTCGGTTGCG
>Ga0193743_1000196_pt1 | contig 48936 bp, 60 predicted proteins | sample L2c2metaG_FD_143038 | JGI IMG/M metagenome (GOLD analysis project Ga0193743, IMG submission 143038) | Soil microbial communities from a riparian zone of the East river system, Colorado, United States - L2c2 | ecosystem: Environmental > Terrestrial > Soil > Riparian zone | place: USA: East River... | reverse complement strand
GTGATCTGTCATGATTAGAACTGTTAGGGGACGCTCCGCATCGTCCGATGTCTCCTCCGATATTTCTCCGTCACCTCTGTATATTCCTCCTCATCGTCGCTAGTCCAAGACAGAGTGCACTCGCAGCTCCGATACCGGAGTCCGATGATCACGTGACGTAGCATTCCTATCACTGTTTCACCATTCCCCATCTTTTTCATCATTTCATTATTTTTCATCATTTTATTATTTCGACTCTGATTTTTGGTATATAGACATGCATCCCACCTTAGCAGGGCTTTATCTTTCCTGTCGTATTTTACGTTTATATATATGTTTAGGATCCCCTGCTAGATCTCGACTAAGTCGTCCGCAGTTGCCCTAACATCAGAAAAGGATCTCCCAGAGGACTGATCCCAGCAGATAGCTAAACAACATATTCCAACATTGAGCACCTTTGGATTCACCTCAAACAAAGCTTGGAGAATATGGAAATCCACCAGTGGGAATAACAGAACTTTGGGAGAGGGTGGAGAAGGAGTGGAATGATATCCCATCTTCTGTGTGTCATATTTTGGTAGAAATTATGCCTGGGAGGGTTGCACCTGTTTTAGCACAAGGAAGGCTATGCTAAATATGACATACTATAATCTTTAGTCTCAATATCAAAGGGGACAAAACTGTTGCAATGCTTTTATTTAAATAAATAATTGATAACATAGGTGTAGACAAATATTACATAATATATCTAATATCTCCTAGTGCATGGCTATCATCATGCAAAATTTCAGAAGATCAGTGACAAATGCAAAAACATTGCAATGGTTTTGTCCCTCACTGTATCTGTTTTGGTTGTGGCAAGAAAAGGCACTTCCATTCTCAGTGTCCAGACAAAAAGCAGGAGACAGCTACAGTGGCAGTTGTTGCTGATGAGTTGTTCTCCTTTTAATTCACCCTTTTACTCATTTTAATAATGCTTCACTCCAGGAGGAGTGTTGAAATATTTGAGCTTGCTTTTAGTACTGTATATCACATGATGTTTGCTTTAACTTAGTTCATTCATTACTATACTTTCCAAGTCCAAAACACCATCTAATCATGGGAACTCTTGCCTCATATAGTAATCTGGAAAATCTAAAAAAATTGGGGGTCAGTTTTTTTCACACACTTCAAGGTCCACCTTCTCATGGGAAGGATAGTGTTATAGATTTTTTTCCTGCATACCCCTTGATACTTTCTCTTATCTTCATTGAATTGCAACATGTTCTCAGTCAGACTCTGTGCAACTCAGGAGAATTACAACACAAAGAACATCTAGACTCAGATGGTGAAGTGATGAATCAATGATAACTTCAGTCTATATTGATAGACTATTTACTTTACTTTATACATTATTTGATATACTATGCAGACAATAGCATTGGACCTTATTGCCTTATTAAGACAATAGGATCAAGAGACAACCATATTCAGATAACTCCACAGTTTGCTACACAAGAATTATTTCAGACAAGAGAAATTATACAAAAGAAAGTGATTACCAAAATACAGCATCCAAGAGCAAGAATTGAGCTTCAAATATTTTGATGGAACTGGCATAAAGTGTGGTCTTAGATCTCAGATCCGAAGAAACTGTGTGCATATTTCATTGTGGAAGTGACAGAGTTTAAACAGCATCTGACCCCAATTCTTCCTTTCTTTAATTTTTATCTTTCTTTTTTTCGGTCACAACGCACAACCTATTGAGTAGTAAGCCCACCAAGTTGTGAAATGACTCGTTACGTCATGTGACTTTAAAAGCTTTCTATAGTACTCCTCAGAAATATTTAAATAAAACTGGCAGTGCTCTGGTCGATCCAGAATTCTCTGCGGAGACTTTGTGTCCCTTCCCTGCGACATCGATATTTATCTGCATCTTCATATATGGATTGGTCAACATCGGTCCTTACACCGCTCTCATCTGATACAGAACCTTCCATCGTCGTCACCTTCAGTGACGCAAAGTATATCTTCAATGCAGGCGAGAATCTTAGTCGCAATGCGCTCCAGACTGCTCGCAATTGGAAGAAGGCGCGTGCTGTTTTCTTAACTCAAGCCAAAATTGACAAAATAAGTGGTCTGGGTGGTAAGTACTCCTACTCCATATCTCTTCAAGAATGAGTAAATAATAACACAGGGCTAATTATGAACGTGGGCGATTCTGGGGCTACAAATGAGCTGGATCTCTTTGGCCCACCCGGAACGGCTCACATTTTGGCAAGCATGCGGACTTACATATACAGGTATGTTCTCTTTGAGGTTGTATCGAGCGTTGAACATTAACTCCGTCATAGAGATTCCATCAAAATTCGTGCAATGGACATCCCAATCATACCCACACTTCCTGAACCTGCTCCGTTCTTTGTTGACAGGAACATCACCGCATATGTAATACCGATCTTCTCATCTGCAAATTCAGTTCCAGAACTCGAGGAGCAGGTGCTAACACCAGCAGAAACCAGAAAACGAAGACGTTCTCCATCCCCAAACTACGCTCGCAAACGACCGTCTGATGCAACAGATTCGAAAGGTCGTCCTGTCCTTTCTGACAGCATGCTCAGTGTAATCAGAACCCCTGATTTTCGCCCAGAAAATTTAAATGGCAGGGTCGCATCAGAATGGCGCGAGCTCATTATCCGGACAATGTTTCCCAGCTCAAATTTACCAGAGGCACCCTCTGCCCCTCCAGCTCCCCCCAATACTTTTATTCCAAAGGATAAAAGACAAAAAAAAGTATTATTTCGTCCCGCTTTCACTAAAGACCTCAAAATCGGGGAAGGACGTAAGCGATCATATCTTTCGACTGCTACTTTGATCATTCACCCTATAGCAACTTTGTCCTAGAAAGAGTTATCATACAACCTAACATCAAGCCATCGTCGCCAATCCCAACGCAGACAGCTTACACCTCGGAGGCACGAACTTTCCTTTGGTCACCTGAATTTTTCGTTCTGATCAGGAACTCCTCTAGATCAACGGCTATCGAATGCACAGAGCTCAGCTCCCTCGCGGATTCCAGCTTCAACTCCCACCGCCTAATTTCGATGTGCGACCTGTTTCTTATGTGTACATTATTGTGGGACCTCGTTTTCGAGGAAAGTTCAATGCGGACAGAGCAACAGAACTAGGTGTTTTCCGTGAAGATCGAGCAAAATTGGCTCGGGGCCAGTCGGTTACTATAAAAGTGAAAGTGGATGGTAAATTGGTCTCGCGGACTGTACGTCCTCATGAAGTTTTAGCAGAAAGCGATCCACCTGCGGTAGGTTGATCTCCATTCACTGCTACTTATCCCACTGATCCGGTATTGTAGGTTGTGATAGTGTTAGATATCCCTTCAACATTATGTATACCATCACTACTTTCCTCGTTCAAAAGCTCCGCTTATTACCGAAGATTCTGGTCGGAAGACCATACGTTATTGAAGAAAGAAGATTATACTGTTCGTACTGTATATCACATATGCGGAGACGGGGTGCTAGAAAATGAAGACTACAAAGCTTTCATGAATGGCTTCTCATCTGACACATATGTGTGTGCATCGTTCTTAACTTTTTGGAGACGGTGATTGACTCAAACATCCTTTAGCACATAATCTCTTCAAAGGACCATTGTCCAGACCCAGTAACGTTCACTAGTGCTGCCTACCACCAACTACGGTTAAATCAACTTGATGAAACTCTATTCCCACTTCCGAAGTTTTCTTTGGTTTCCAAAAAGGACATATCCTGTATGTTCCATCAACCAATGCATCCGTACCACCAGTCGTTAACGCCCACAGTTTAGCAATTCCTGGACTTCCTGTCAATTGTCAGCCCATGACCTCTGGGATTCATACCTCACTGCGCCCATATACACCTCCGACGATCTCGCCTGAAATTGTAGCGAAGGATAACTTCCATCCTGTGATTAGAGGTGAACAAGCATTGGGAATATCTTCGGAACTTCAACAACGTATGGAGGCTGTCCGCAGCCAGGTATTTCAAGACATTGAGCAGAAGGGGAATATCATTATGCCAGGCGCTGAGGTTGGTATTGTAACTTTGGGTACAGGAGGATCTCTACCTTCTAAATATCGAAACGGTTTGTAGTTTCTTCGTTTCTTTTATATGAAAATTCTGATTGTTTTTTGCTTAGTGTTGTCGACGCTCATCCGGATACCATTCTGGGGTAACATCCTACTTGATACAGGCGAGGGAACATGGGGCCAGATGGCTCGTCATTTCGGATTGGATAAAGATGATGAGAATAGCGCTTGGCAAGTTTTGAGAGATCTAAAATGCATATTCGTCAGCCATATGCACGCTGATCATCATCTCGGACTTGCACAAATCCTGGCCAAACGACAGCTTGTACGTAACTTCCTCCTTTGAGCGATATATCATGCCTAAATCTAAATTCTTGGGGTTTTGTTTTAGTTGGACCCACCACCAGATGACCCTCTCTATATTGTCTCGGTCCGTGGTTTACATCTGTACATCCGCGAACTATCAGATATTCAAGACTTGGGGTTGGGTAATGCATCCAATGGCGTAGTGTCCGTGATGAGTGAATCATTACATTACCAAGAATATGGACGATATCTTGAGGATGGCAAGTGGTCTGTGGGAGGAAAAGAGCCTTGGTTGGATTATCAAACGTAAGTAAGCTCATTGTTTTCTTGTCTCGACTCCCGATGCAAATTATTGTTATTGGATAGCTCGGTGGATAACGCACGTTATATGTGTCGATCTCTTGGCTTGAGCTCATTTAAGACCGTCGATATGTATCACAGATGTCGGTGCTATGGTGCTGTCATCACCCATGAGGATGGCTGGAGTATAGCGTAAATTTTATTTCTCGTTTTCTTTGTTGGTCTTCATCTCCTCACCGGACAGGTGAATTTATGTAGGTTTTCTGGTGATACTCAGCCAACTCAAAACCTGGTCCGCGCGGGCCCAAAACCTACTGTACTGATACACGAAGCAACTATGGCTGACGAAGAGCTGGAGTTGGCTCAAATGAAAGCTCATTCCACAGTGGGACAAGCCATCAATGTCGGGAAAGAGTTCGTCCTTCTTAATACCCCCCTTTCACCTCATCTGCTAACATTTTTCTATAAAAACAAAAGAATGTCAGCCCAGCATATCTTGTTGACCCATTTCTCTGCAAGATATTCCAAGATGCCTCTAGCTGTCACCGTAAGATCACCATCTGATCCTATCATCGTCCCGGCATTCGACCATTTGGACATGTCAATTGGAACTATGTGGAAGATGAGCCATTATATTCCAGTTTTGGAAAGTAATGTATCGGAGACCTCCGAAGATGATGGTGATGAACAGCTTGAGGCTCCTGAGGGACTTGAATTGGACATGGATTGGGATCACCAGAACCCTTGATCTAAAATATGGGATTTAATTAATGCGTGGATTTGGGGATCAATACAAACTCCTCTCAAGCTATATTATATACATGTAATGATTGGCCGATGCGATATAGTACAATGCATATGTCGCCAACGAGTAATTGGTTGGATGAAGGAAGAACGCAAGAAAGATCAAGCCATATATTTGAGTCAAAAAAGTTGGGTCACGAGGCTGCATCCCGCTGCTTTTCCAAAAAGCGTACGACGCTCTTGGCCACTTTACTCTCTTTTTCACCTTCCTCTGATTGACCATTGACAGCAGCATAGAAAGCGACAAAATCCCGTGCTTGTTCAGCCAATCTGCTGAGTTTGATCTTATTACCAATTTTATTCTTTTGCACACGAGAAGAGGTGGCAGAAGTGGGGAGCGGGAGAGATTCAAGAATCGCTGATTGGTTTTCAGGACTTTCGGACATCAGAAGGCCAAATAAAACTGCAAGATGGCCGCGAAGGAAAGATGCATCGGCCTCTATAAGAGCTTCAGCCGTGTCTGCTGCAAGAGAGGACTCTGACGCCTCGGTCTTGAAACCTTGAACAATGTAGATGTTGACAAGAATGTCGAGCCCACTAGAGACGGGAGAGCAGGTGCATCGTCGAGCGCATGCGCGTTTCTTGAGTGCACAGGAAAGATTCAGACCTATCGGAGAAAGCATAAGCGAAAAGCGTTTAGATAGGTGAAAAAAGACACACGAGTTTCCCGCACAGCTTCTTTCGCTTCTTCGATTACTTGTACAAGGTTCGTCAGAAGTCCAAGGGCGAGACATAACGTATCCAATGCACGTGTTTCTGCTCGTTCCACGCTGCTATCGTTTCGATCGTCCAAATCCTCTTCCTCTTCCTCAACTTTGACCATGTCCCCACCCCTTTGGACCATGCTCTGACCGGCGCTGTGAATGATCCTCAGCAAAAAATTCATCGTATACTCGCACTGCACTACTTTGCGTCCCCAAAATTCATCAGCATGGGTGAGGTTGACTAATATTCGTAACGTCCATTCCAAACACTTCTGGACGGCTGCAGCTTTCCAAGTAATTCTTCAGAGACGATTCAAATAAATCATTTAAGCAGACTTACTTGGTTTTGAGTCTTCTTGGGTCTGAAGTTCCAACTCTGTACACACGCCTAATGCAATCAAGTCATCTACTAGCCACTCGTCCCTGGCTTTTCCCATTGCATTTTCATTGGTTTCTCTCCAATCTTCCTGACCTGCCTCTTGGTCTTGGCTACCTTTACTCGGAGGTGGTTCCCATCGGTTCGAAAGATACGTATCGAGCAACTGTAGGTGATAATAAACATTTTCATAACTGATTGCATCTGCAGCGTCACGCCATTGCAAGTGAAGAGCCGATATGAGAGAGGCAGCAGGGCCGGCTACTTCCAGGCTTAACCGCAGAGAGGCAAGGAGGGTCGGTAGGTGACTTGTCGGTATGTCGGATGGTGAAAGTGAGTGGAGCGCATGCATTATCAACAGTGGGGTGGATATCTGTACATGATATGTGTGAGTAGAGATGATAAAAGAAATATGGATCAGTCTACCTGGATATCTGAGGAGAATAAATAGGACTTCGAGATTATGGTTTGATAAATTGTCTTTACCTAATCTCAGGTGAGTATGGGAACAAGCGTTCTAGAACAAGCACATACTGTTTCTAAATCTCTCTTGTTGATGCCTTCCCTCTTTATCAGAGCACCCCCGATACCACTTTGGGACGAGACAAGTAACAGAGGGTCATTCTTGAATATGACGATTCCCAGTAGCTGGAAAAGAGAATCTACAAATGAACCGTGTCCTTCCTGACCATCCTCCTCCTTCGGTGATGACGAGGTGGGCGACCGGTGGGCTAAATCAGATAGAATAGATGTGTCGCGTGCAGCGAGGGCGGCGAAAAAAACCAAAATTATATCCAATATCTTATCCAAGCCATTAGCCAGAGGGACAGTAGAACAGGAAAGAGAACCTTACATTGTCCTCCCCATTTCCAGCTCCTGCGTCTAGGAAAGCATCCCAAGTCCTGCTGAAAAAATCCACGGCCTTAGCTTTGCGCACAAATTCTGCGTCACAAAGCTTAGTGGTAATTTGAAGAGCACTGAATATAGATTTAGCCTGTGGGATGGCGCCAAAAAAATAGCATACCTAGCACGTCGGAGACCAATCCCTCCACTTCTATCCATTCCTTCAAATAGATATCCAATTTCATCGAGGAACCTTCGACTTTCACCTTTATTGCGGAGTTCCGATATACTTTTGAGTGGATTCATCAGTCCAATCGGAGCCGCTAAGGAGGCTTTTGGACGTCCCTTTGACGGAGAAACATTGGGCGTTGCTGAATTGGATTTGAATGGAGAAGGAGAAACATTTGGATATGGATCATCTTCCGAATTATCTACACCCCACCGCGAACGAAGTGAGCTGTATGACTCCCGAGTATCGAATTCGTCATCCCGACTTTCCATTCCCTGTGAGACCAGATTTGATGAACTTGCAGCTGACAAGGGTACAAGAAATGAACGAAAATTTCCAGCGTAAGTCTTGGTCGTGTTTGGTTTGATATTAGGTATAAGAGGAGGGATTATGGCAGTCGATATTTGAGACGGAGTTGTATCAGAACGCCTTGACGGAGATGAAGGTAGGTTTGGCAAGGATGGAGTATGATCGAGGGAATTGTCATATGTGCTCGTTTGACTACCTATAGATGATTCCGTTTTCGAACGAGCAAGCATACGTTTAGCAAGTTTTGAAGGAGAGGGTGGGGGAGCCGAGGATGGAACTATAGAATCAAATATCGTTGAGAGATCTCTAGCAGGCTTCGTAGGCTTTCCAGGTGAGGGTGTGAGTGGCGGGGAGTTCCTTTTACGGGGAGAACCGTATGTGACAGTTACTTTGGATTTTATCGACGGTGAAATTTCAGGGTCTGTTTCTACATCTTCCCTGGTTTTAGGAGATGGTGTTCGTACAAAGGCTTCGACGGAAAGTTTCCGTCGTTTACGAACAACCACTGAATGCAATGGGGTGGTATCGCATTGAGAGGAAGGCTGATCAGCCTGTTTCCGCTTTATTCCATAGCGCTTTCCGTATATTCGTGGATTGTATGAGCCAGAACTCGAGGCCGACATTGTTCAGAAATGATAATTGATTTGTCCGCCTTATATAGCCACGTGACTAATGACAGAACGCGTGCTACCGCGAATTTGAACGTTGAACCATTGCTCTAATGGAAGTCCTGCAGGCCCGTATTGATTCTTTCAAGAAACCGAAGAGAGTCAAGAACCCAAATAAACCATCTTCAACCACCACTGTAAGGTGGCCCCACCCGCTTGATTTTAAAGCCAACCCAGAAACCTTGGCCGATGCAGGTTTCTTCTACGATCCCAGTTACGACGACCCCGACAATGCTACCTGCTATGTTTGTGATAAAGAGTTAGGAGGCTGGGAAGCGGATGACGATCCTCATGTCATTCATTGGAAAAAATGTGGTCAAACATGTTGCTGGGCAATTGTTCGATGTGGCTTGCTGAATGATATAGATAAGTCGGGCAGGTGAGTCGCGAATACGATTGATTAGTCCCCCCCCCCCCACTTAACAACTTTTAGATTTGTTTTTACCGATAAGACACGGGTGCCTACTCACAAATTAATGGAGAAAGCAAGATTCGATACATTCGATGTCGGAAACGGGTGGATACACGACCAAGTGAAAAATCACGGTGCCAACGCAAAAATGGTGCGCTTCAACGCCTTAGGTTGGGTCTTTTTTCACATTTCTTCAGATGGCACGCGCAGGTTTCGTCTATACACCACAGCAGAGTAATGATGATCTTGTTACTTGCCTGTACTGCGATATTTCTCTAAGTGGTTGGGATGCAGACGATGACCCAATGTACGCGCTATTCTTATTCGATCAAGCATGCACCTATTCACTGCTCTCTTCAGGGAAGAACATCGTAGACGAGAAAATAAATTAGATTTTTCGTGCCCCTTCTTTTCTGCGTCTGTCTCCGAGCCTGCACCTACCAATAGAGCTGGTACACGGTCTCAGTCTACAAAACCCCCTTCAAAGTCACAGTCGAAACCTCCAACCCGATCCACATCAAAGTCTAAACACCAAGATATTCTTCTGCCGACAAAGACCCATGACGGGGATCCCGACAACGATTCAGATTCATCACCATCTACAACCCTTGTTCAGGCAACTACCAAAACACCACGAAGGGGGCGCTCAACATCCGGTGCTAGAAAGTCATCTACGAAGACTCCAAAAAGCAAGACCAGAAGTTCAAGCAAGGCTAGTTTGAAGAACGTTGCCGAAGTAGACGAAGACGAAAAGGATGCCCCGCTCATTGCTGAGCCAACCGTCAAAAAGAAAGCTAGATCAAGATCAAAGTCGGTTGCGAGGTCCGAACCCGAGCAAACTAATATTGAAGGCGAAATCCAGAAGAAACCATTACGTTCGAGATCAAAAGCAAAAGCTGCTGAAGACAGTGAAGACGTATCAAGGAAGACATCACGCTCCAAGGTCAAAGCATCGGAGGACGACGAAGTTCCACCCAAGCCCTCTCGAACGAGGTCCAAGATCAAGGTTATAGAACCTGAACAGGCGGAAGAGCCTGTAATTACTGTCAAACCCAGATCAACCTCAAGGACGGCCTCGAAATCGAAATTCAAAGCACCTCCGGAACCCTTCGAAGAGTCTGAGCCCGAGGCTGTAACAGTAGCCCCCGTTTCGAATTATCTATCACCTGAGGTATCAGTCAACGATAAATCTGCCTCAAAAGCAATACCCAATTCTCGGCGTGGCGATCCAGTCATCAAACAAAAAATGGAGGTTGTCGAGATTTCGAGCGATGAAGAGTCCGAGGAAGCAACCGAAGCCGAAAAGGATGGAAAGGTCAAGCCTGTGGCTCAATCTAATAAAGAAAATACCCATGGGTCCACAACGGCTCAAGCCACCTCGCAACCTCAGTCTGAACGTGAAGTGAAGATTGTATTTTCGCAAAGTAGAAAACCGAAGAGATCATTGACGGTCGAGGTTGTCCAACCCATCAAGCCGGCACTACCTTCCGTTCCGACGATTTCGCCTATTCAGGATGTTGACGTAGTGATGGGTGTTATCGAACGCGAAACGGGTGACCATGCGCATCCCGCTCCTTTAACACCCCTACGTCCCTTACCTCAAACTTTACCAAAGAAGGACCTTACCCCTCCCCCAAAGACAGTGTCTGCATCAACAGCGGTTGAACCACCACTGATACCTGCACTCTCTAAACTCCCCTTTACCCCATTGCATGCACTGACTGAAGCCGAACTTGATATGACTGTTGAAGAATGGATCCGATATCAGATGGACGTGGAGTATGACAAATTTAGAAGAGATGGAGAAAGGGAACTACAGAGGTTCCGTAATCAGGCCGAAGAGGTGAGAAAGGCCATTGAAGGTCTTTAAAGCCATTACATGGGAACAAGATTGGTTTGTAATTTATTTTGTCTTCTGGCAATTATTATTATTCTTTCCGATAGTCATCCGGACTCTCTCCTCACCCGAACCAAGAATATTTAGCTGCTCGTGGCCCGTCTTTTTTTGTGCTTTCGTTCTTATGACAGATCGAAGTGCGTTGTGCGAGAGGAGCGGGGTTCCACACTGCTTGATTGGTTTCTACATGGATTGCGTCAGATCTTATCACTAGACAGTCTCTATTCATTGATTCATTACAAATAGAGGCATGAAGCCATTTGATACCAACGACAGCGTACGACAGTAGGGTCAAGTTTCCAAGAAGGTATTCTTGATGTGTGTGATCATTTGCCTAGCAGATACTTAAATCCGACGGTTTGAGTAACAAGATAAAGAGAGGACCCCTGACAGTACCCTCAGAAACCGTATCCAGGTCCGGATAGATTTTCTATTAATTTTTAACCATTAACCACCATACATACTGTATCTCCTATCCATATCGTCTTATTTCTCTGGTTCTCTGCTTTGATCTTCTTCCACCAACTACCTCCCTCCGGAGGTTGACCCCCGACCTCAAAATATCTTCGGACGCCTCAAAATTATTGAATTTTGATGTATATAATACATTTTTCACATTCGCTGCTCTAAATCTACCCTCTCTCACTCGAGACGTCCATAGCATGCGTATGGGTGCTCCAGAGAACCTGCCGAGCCAAAAAATCAACATTTGAGGGGAAAAAAAAAAAAAAGAATAGCAATTTTTAGTATGCCAGATCCGGTAGCCGGATAGAAATTGCCCATGTTGGACGCCGGATCCGCCATCTGGATAGAAATTGAACCAAACCGTCTGGATGGATATCGTAGTAATTGTCGACTTTTCGGATACGGGTTCTGAGGGTACTTTCAGGGGTCCTATAAAGAGTCGGTGCACCTGACCATTTCTCTGCCATTAGGTATCAGGATATCGTAACTGCACCAATTGATCGTTAAGACAGCACTGCGGGCATCCAGAATACATTTGTTCGGGAGGGCCGGCGATCCCCGAAGCTGGAAACATAGAAACCAACTCTGTCCGACGGTAGCCGAATACCTCCGTGGGCGAACAGTGTCGCCAGTAGCCGCCAATTTACCTCAATAACTGATCTCCCATTGGCATGATCTGCCAGATTCTTATTTTCAATTCATAGCACTGTGCAGGTGGATCCAGAGCGTTTTGATCGCATTTGAAAGGGCGCGAGATGGCGAGATATCGATGTTACTTCAAAAAATGTACTCAGTACACAATCTTCACTGGTTGACAACTTACATACCAAATTTTGTCACGTCACATTGACTCTGAGGCCGTGTCACCATTTGTCACAGGCCCACTTTTCACTTTTTCTCCCCTGCTGTGGCTGTCAACTGGCTTAGGAAACACATTTTCTAAAAGCGAATAATCTAGTTTAAACTACTCAGCCTCTCAATGTTCCATACCATCCTCACACCTCAGCCTCCCTGAAGTTCCCTGTTTGCTCGATGTCACGCTGACTTTGGAGGACCACTTGCTCGCGGTCACGGTACTCACACGGCCTTCGCAGGGAGCGCTGGTACTGGTTCTGGACCTTTCTGGACTTTGCGGGACATCTACAGGTAAATAAACTATGTATATAAAGATATTGAAAAATTGTTCGATCCGAACGGTGTACGATATGAACGGTGCGCTATAGTTAGCCTACTTCGCTACATATAATATACATAGGCTTGGCACTGGCAGGCTCGGAACAATCCTGTGCTCAATGGCCATTTTGTTTCACACACCTGGTCACACATAATATTATGACGTCTCGTCTGCTCAAGGAACCGGCGGCAACAAGTCTCTTACGATGGAACGGCAGAGAATGATGAATTACAAATGTTGTGCCAATGGATATTTCATTCTAAGAATTTGAGGAAATGGTTTGAAATTCCTTTCAGGCAAGCTTTTTATTTCTCAATCTTGTAAGGAACTTATGTATACTATTAGATTCATTGAAATAATATACATAGCAAGTAGTTGTCTCCCGAGAGAGTGGAGAAACCCTGCTTTCGTACCCGGTGGTCGCAGAAACTTCAAGTTTTTTAACCGACACTGATCCTACACTGACATACGAAAATAACGGCTGAACCGGGTCACCGGGTCAAGAGTTATGTCGATGAAATCGCACTCTGGCTTAAGTTGAAGAAAGTTTCATTGGTTGCCATCAGGTGCAATCAGTGCCAATCCGGCGGAAATATCAACGATTCACAAAGCTCATGTTCAGAAGAGCGAAAAACGCGGATTCACACCATTCAAAGTTTCCAACAAATCGGAGAACCTGGTTTGCATAAATTAATAACGGTAGTCATGATTTTGGGCCCCTCGAGATGCCAATTCTGAACGGAAATACATATCGATCACACACAAATTTGATGGTCCAGATTATCGTCTACATACTACTAGGTAGTATAAATACTCGAAGTTAAAGAACGCATGCTTCACCGACAGTCTTCCGATACCAAAGTCAGAACCCGCAAATTTTTCAACATTGATGTGAGTATTATACATATGATCATCCAAGCAGTGGCTGATTGCGCAACAGTCATTTGTCCAAGTTACACAGCAATTCGGCGGGTGGGTTGGCGATGTTTCCTGTACTTCCCAGCGATGTCTTTCTTGTTGTCTTTAGCCATCTGCATATTGAAGACATTCTCAATGCAAGACAAGTGAGTATCAATTTTTTATTTTATATGTCCTTGACGAACATCTGCAAGGCCTGCAGGAACTTTTATGAGCTCACGAAATCACGAAGACTCTGGGATCAGCTAGTATATGAACACGTTCTGAGACATAATATACCCATTCCAAGACTCGCTGGACGAAAAATCGATTCGCTGGATGCTCGAGGACTAGAACGAGGTCTCCATGAAGCACTGAAGCTTCGCCGTAACTGGCGCAGCAGATCCCCTGCAGTTGTCAGGCAGACAAACATGCCGGGCATGCCAAATTCCCGAGTTGTCGCCTTGAGTTTCATTACGGAGCAAAGTCGTCGATGGCTCATCTCTCTATCCATGTTGCATGATAGACGATTCGCTATCCAGTGTTGGGACCTGCACGTTTGGCCTCCGAACTGCAGAGCCCAGCGGGAACTACAGAATTTTCGTGGAATGGAGGTCAATAGAGGTGTATCGACCGTAGGTTCCATCGTTATCCTGAATCCTCAGTAAGCAATATGGCGAGTACCTACGGCGATACTGACCCAGTTTACAGACTCGAAGTCATGTCCTTGGATCCCACAGCCCAAGACCCGCGTCATGGATTTAACACGGTGAAATTGAAAATGGAAGTAAAAAAGACCCACGCCTTCTCCGGCTCTCTCCTTCTGACGAGCGATGGTACTGGTCGTTTGCATCTTTGGGACGTTAGGAATCCACAGAGCAAAGTCGAACTTCGGAGTTCAGAACAGGTAAGATGACTGGAGCGGGATGCATGTGCATTATAACCTTTTATGTTGTCAGACCATTCTCGATGTTGTCCTGGATGAAAAAATGGTTTTGATTACGGGGGTTAACAAACTTGAGCTATTCGTACTTCCCGCGTCATTTCCCCTTTCTAACGATGCCAAAAACATTGTTCTTCATCCGGTGTCTTCCTTTCAGTGGCCATGGAGGATCGACGATGCAACGATGACCACGCGTATTCAGCTATCAAAAATTTCCAACGCATATGATTCAGTTGGCATCCTGGTGCGATTTCGCAGCCTTTTCCCTTGGGTTAGTAAGTGCGATATATAGAAAGTGTTTTACTCACATCTATTCCCGCAGTCAATGAACCTTTTGCATCAGTACGAGCTTCAGGCAAGCGGGTTTTACACAAGTTCCAGACCTCTCAACGATATAAACTCGCCCTATCAATTCCCACCAATATTATGTGAAACAATTGGTTCGCCTGTCCGTCTTCACGCAACTTCGGACATGGCATTTGGGCCGTATGGGACCGCGATATGGACGGATAGTCACACGGAGGATTACTTTGGTCATGCGGATCGTGGACAAAGACTTGCAGGGACGTTTTTATTAGCAAGAAATATTGAAGATGAAGACGAGGAAGTAGAACTTTCAAATCAGATCGCGAATACGGCGGCAACTTCGGTTTACTCAGTCCAAGAAGAAGATAGTTGGGTTCGTCTTGCGTTAGATGAGGCAGAAGGTAGAATTATTCTTGGCTGTGATGACGGTCGTATCTCCGTGTTGGAGTATATATGATTGTGTAGGCTTCCTGAAGGTAGTTTCTTCCCCTTTTAGACTGACATGGAGTATCATGAGAAATTTCTCTTGCAAGATTGGAGGAGCTTAGGGAGGTTTCTGTCAATGCTTGGAGATTGTGAGAGACTACTTATGTTACAGAGCGTAATTTACCACGTAACACTTCATGGGGTGGCAATTAGTACCTAAAGCAAAGTAAGGCTAGGATTTTTACAGCAGTGTTTAAGGTCATCACGTACGGCAGAAGGAGTAAGTCCGAGATCCTTTAATGACTTCGAGAAATCTTCACGAGTGAAAGTTTTCCTGGGGTATGTTTGGTTAGAATGTAATCGGCACTCTGGCCAACGGAAGTCCGCATACCTTGGGAAATGCTGGGAAAAGGATACGGTGTCAACGTCGACGGATAGTAGCTGTCCTGCTAAATATTCAGCAACTTCACGAAGGGCTTAGAGAGATATTAGCTAATCGGAAGGGTGTAAGAGAAAGCCATATCGTAAACATACGTGCATCGCTGGGTAAGGTCGTCGTATACTGTTGACCGCCAGAGGACAATCTGATTGCAAGCCGGGTTTCTGGGAAGTCTTTCTTCGCGACACTGGTACTAGCAGGTGCGGGACGAGAAGGACCGACGGAGCTTGATGGCTCTGGTACAGGCTGGCCGTCTCGGAGTGCCTTTTCTCGAGCAGCTTTTTCTGCTCGTGCCTTCTTGTCAGCCTCGATTTGAGCTTTAACTGCGGCTTTGGCCTTTGCATCTTCGATTTTTTCTGAACAAGATATCAGCAGGCCATCTGAAGTCCTCCCATACAAGCATATACCTCGTTTCTTAGCCTCAGCCTCCTTTATCGCCTCCTTAAGTTTTAAGTCTTCTTTGATTTTATTCAAATCCTTCCCCAAAATCTTAGTGAAGGGTTTCGTCACATAGGCATACGACGCGGACCTTTCCTGCTTTTCGCCGAAGGGCTTCATTTACTTTGTTCTCTTGTGCTTCTTCCACGGCCCTTTTAGCGCGTTTTTCCTCCATTTTTGTTCGTAGTTCTTGAAGCTTCTGTTTCTTTTCCTCCTCCGTTAGTGGCGCGATCTAAAGTCTCGGTTCCAGTCACTGATAGCCAGTGCAACACTTCATCAGCTCACTTCTTCCGTCGACTCCTCAAACTGATCATGTCCACTCTTTTCAGCATGGAAGTTGGCTAAAGCTGTGTTCTTGAAGATTTTGCCACATTCAGAGCATTTGATGCTCTTCCGGTTGAATTATGAAAGCAAGTCAGTAAGTCGTTGTGCCCGAGTTGAATCGCGTTCTTGAGATGACTTTCACCTTAGCTTCGACCGCATTTCCTGCAACATCACCGAGACTTTTAAGTGCTTCGGCGTCTTCGTCGTCGTTATCCACGTCCATCGGCACACTGCGGCTAGCTTGTTCGCTCACACCGCCTAGATCAGGGATAGGTCGACCTTCGTGCTCTATAATATGGTCCATAGCTGGTTGTAGGCCACGATTTCCTGTCGCTTTCAAGGCCCCTGGAATGAGGTATTCATGAGTGTCATACCGTGCTGCAGAAAGCTCAAAAAGAACTGCAAACATTCAACGCGTGCGCTGTCAAATCCCATGCTCAAAAGAGTTTCCTTGTCACCAGCCATATTTTCCGAGTTGAGAATAAGAAGACTTTTATGAAGAAGGGCAGATTGGCAAATCAAAACGGCGGAGCGACGGCCCGGCGGTGCTGAAGGACATTTGTAATGAACCGACCTCACCGCGAACCACCAACACATTACGTACTCGTCTGCCAGGCAAACGACTGGCACACAATTTTCATTGGACTTGCTGCGAGAATCTGGAGTCAAGCACACCGGGACCAACAATCATCACCTACACCACCACAAAGAACCGTCACTTTAACCCCCCTTCCATCTTCTCTAATCGTTTCTTTCAAATTCTCTCTCATGTTTCATCTTCATTCTCATTTTTTTATCCATACTAGTTTTTATGTATCATAGTCAGCCAGAATTTATTGCCATTTACTAATTATCCACGACAAAGAGCATTCAAGGTGTCGAGTGGGGCTGCTTGGATATACCTAGTGATCAACTGCCGGTGACTTACTTCCTGCTTTGTCCAGTACCGTTCAAGTCATACTCATACCATTGGTCTCCATCTGACATCAATACCATTACTGGTTTCCTTCTTATTTTTCTGTCAGATTAAGAGCGCTAGGTAATCGCCAAATTAATTTACAATTTTCCAAGTTTTAGCTGATAAATATGTGGGGAACATGGACATTTCTGTCGAATGATAATAACCTGTGCCTATCTCGAGCTCGCCCTTTTGAAGATGTTTGAACGTTGATAGTAACATTTGGTTTTTGTTTTATCCCATGGTCCTAAAACATCTCCGGCACCCCTGTTCTGAATCGTGGTGACGGTGGATTGTATCGACCGACGGCGTTTACTAGCGTAGATGGGTGGAATAAGTACAGGGTAAGGTTTATAAAAATAGAGTTGGATTTCCTCATCGGGTATAAGTCCCAAAGTCATGCATATGGCGGCTTTGGGTCTTTGACACATCTACTTTTTGTACCCAACCATACTGCGACTAGCGCTGCTTTCGGGTTGCCCCTTTTTCATTCTAATCGCAAACACCCGGTCTTGGAAGGTATTTCATCATAGCTCATCTTAACGAAGTCTAACGACCGTAGCAGCAGCCTCAGGAAGACACGAATGGCTTCATCCGCAGGAATGGCTCTGCACCCCAAATCAGCAGTGGAGGATTCTGAGGAGTTGCAGAATCTGTATAATCAGGTCTGGGCTGCTTTCACTGAAGACTCAAAAGCATCAAATGATGGCGATTTGGATAACATTTACGGTGGTTACGCAAACGATAACCCCCAACCACCTCCGGTACCTCACAAACGTACGTAGTTATCTTGTATATGCATCGTATAGCATCCTCACTCCGTACAGCTGGACTTCCGGCCAGTCCATATCCTGCTCCCTCACTTTTGAATACGCTAGTCCAACCCGTTGATTCCCCAATATCTCCATCACGCAGGCGTTTACCGCCCACTCCTGGTGGTATATCCTCTCCTTCTTCTCCAATGACGATGCCAAAACCTATGCCATATTATCCTCTCGGAGCTATTACATCTACTTCATATAGTTCGCTATCCTCCTCATTCCACACACCTGCCTCCAGTGGCCCTCCCAGTTTGAGTCACAGGACAACAGCTAGCAGCACTATGAGTGATAATAGTAGTCGTCATCGCATGCGATATTCAAACGGGCCCAGATCAACGTCAGATGGGGAAAAGACGCCTATCTCATCCAATGAATATCTATCGCAGTCCTCTGGAAGTTACTCATCCAACATCACTAAAGTAGAGGATATATACCGACCCCCTGGTGCGTTGCCTCCAAGTGCTCCGTCAGCCCACTCCAGCACTTCATATTCGAGTCAATCCCAACTGTTCAATCCTTATGCCAATGAAAGGCTACAAGATGCCAATGGTTACCAACACCATGAACCACATCATAACCAGTCGCATCGGGTTGCTTCATATAGTTCTCAGCTGTTCAAACCACCGCCACCACCACCACTACCACCGCTCCCTCCACCCGTAGCCATACAACATACAACACCTTCCAATGATCATCTACATTCGTCAGCAAAAAACTATGCGGACGCAAGACAGGCTTCACCGCCCATCGATACGTCACTCTGTACGTCTTGCTCAATCTGAACTGTGATCTGGTATTAATTCCTGCTATTAGATGATAGATTTTTGGATCTCAAATTTCAAAGCTCTTCCAGTATAACAAATAATTCTTTTGAAGCCGATCGTCAGTTACCTTCAAGGACGGCACAATCTGAGTATTATGAGGCCGGACCTTCGAATATTGGCATCACTGCCCAAGAGGATGAAGAAATAAACTGGGACCCAAATTCATATGCATATGGCAATGCAGACGGTTACGACGGCCCAGAAGGACTGGAACCTGGGAACGAAGTACACCGTGCAACTGAAATGCTGCGCTCACTTGCAGATTACTCACCAAGAGGACGTCTCGAGCTACATGACGAACCTCAGGATGAGTTTTGGGAGGATGAAGACGAAGATGACGAGTCGCGATTCGTAAACTTCTCCTTGCTTTCTCATATCGCAGTTCAGTTGAGAGATAAAGTTCCTCGTGGTACTCACGTCAAAGGTAGCATCCCATACCCTAGTGCGTTCACTGGAAAAGATATCGTGGTATGCCATATTTCAAACCTTTTTTCTTTTCCGTTGTAAATCATAGTTGTTCCTTTGCAAGTCAACCATACAGTTACAAATCCAGCGTGAACTTGCAATCAACCACGGTGTGTCGACAAGTGACCGACGGACAGCCCTACAAGTAGCCCGAAGCCTTCAAAGCCAACTTTTCTTCTATGAAGTTGAATGGGGTAGTCGTATCCTTATGGATGGCGTAGAAGACGTGTACATGTTTTTGGATGATCAAGAAGGCGGCTCCGACGCTGTCCCTGAACGAGAAGAGCTGCCAACTGGTGTCATCACGATGCTAACGCGGTGCTATTCCCCTAGCTGCGGAGAGGGTATTCCATGCTATGCTTTTGCATGTCCACGAAAGGTACGTCTTCGAGGTTTGAGCTGAATTATATATATATATATATATAATTCAATCAAAACATATCAGGGAAACTATATTTTGAGTCCGACTTCTGTGCAACCAGAGACCCCCGTCGTGACGAAAGAGGCGGATTGGACTACAACCATCGATGTTGGCATCTTGAATTCTTTACCGGAAAGTGAGATCACTCGACAAAGGTGATTTCAGCCGTTATATTTTTGCTCCTATGTTCATCGTTGTTTATCTTCGCTTAGCATCATCCATAAGATTATCACCAAAGAGGAGCAATATCTACAGGACCTTGATCTAGTGGAATCTGTCTTTATCAAGCCACTGCGTGCCGCAAACCCGCCTATCATAGCTTCCCACCTTTTGGACGATTTCATCGACGAAGTGTTTGGCAACATCCTTGATCTTCGCGAGTGTAATCGTCGTCTGCTCGAAGTAATGTACGTCCGTCAGCGAGAAGAAAGTCCTATTATTTTGCGAATAGGGGATATATTCTTGGACGCAGCCACCGAGTTTCGGTTTGCATATCCGACTTATATTGGACACTACCCAATCTCTGAGAAGAGATTGAAAGATGAAACAGACGCCAACCCAGAGTTCAGGTTATTCCTAGAGGTACGTGCGGTGTCTCCTGGACGTATCTATCTCATTGCTAAATATCGTCAATGTTAGAATTGTTCGCGTCAACAAGCGTCACGCGTCGCCGACTCTCCTAAACTTGACCTCAAGCACTTCCTAAACCGCCCCGCAGAACATCTGCAAAAGTATCCTCTCCTACTTGATGCTATTTTCAGGGAGACTGCAGCTGGAAATCCTGATTCCGATTTTTTGATGGAAGCCATAGAAGCGATCAAGAATCTGCAGTCGATAGCTCAGCTACGTACTTTCCAGTCTGCTATGGGCAAGGGAGTCCCTGGAAAATGGGAGTGGCATGATATTGTCCCCGCAGAGGTCATCAAACAACGATTCTCAAAGCAGGAGGCAAAACGTCAATCGTAAGGTCTTTAGTACTCGTCATTTGTATATCTTATGATGATTTGGATTAGGATCATCTTCGAACTCATCAAAGGAGAGATGGCATATGTGAAAGACTTAGAGAATATCATGAATGTATGGTTCAGCCCCACTTCCTTTCCGTCATGACACTCATATTTAGTTTAGATTTACATCATCCCTCTTCGAAAGGCAATTCCCCCCATCATCCATGGCGACAGACTTGACCAATTCTGTGACGATGTTTTCCACAACTACGATGAACTATTTATGCACCACAAGAAACTTGTGGACAAACTGCACGAAATTCAACGAGAGCAGCATCCACATGTTCGTAGCATCACTGCAGCCTTGTTTGACGCTGCACTTAATTTCAGAGATGCCTATATGGAGTATATTCCGAACTACCCAATTGCTGCTTATCGGATCGACGATGAAATGGCGAATAATACGCCTTTCAAGAATTTTGTTGATGTTTGTCGTTAAATTCCTTGTCAATGGATTTTCAATCACTGACTTTCGTTGCTTTCAGCAATGCGTTCGTCATTCAGATGCCCATCGTTTAGACATGAAGAACTTCATCAACCGGCCTATACCGCGTCTACTTCGGTATGAGCTCCTCTTGAAAGGAATCATGGACGAGTCTCCTGCGGGACATGACGACCTGGAGACGATTCCTAACGTTGTCGACGTCATCAAGGCACTCGGAAAAGAGACTGAACCAGGAGTCTTCTCTGCTAAACAAAAAGTTGAGGTTTGGAGGTACAATGCTAATCTAGTGTTCAAGACTGGAGAATATATTGTGAAATTTTGCTGACCTTCGTTTGTTTTGGGTGTAGCTAACTCTCTTGTAGGACATGGATTTACTGGATCAAAACCGATCGTTGGTTCATGCAGGGAAGTTACTTCGTCAACCTGATAGCGGTCTCGAGTGGAATGGTTGGACAGAACTCCACGTTCTTCTTTTTGACAATTATTGTACGGGAGCCTTCTTCGCAAGGACGAGCGATGATTCTGATTCCTTGCATTGTAGTGGTTATGACGAAACCCAAGGAAAAGGACGGAGTACCGAAATACCAAGTTCATCGCCGAGTAAGCACTTACCCTATGTATAGAGAAATTTACCTGACATCTTAGGTAGCCTGTACCTCTCGACTTATTGACTTTGGTTAACTTTACTGATCCTCCGACTCAACGTGGTGCGGGTATACTTCGGAACTTACGAGGAGGTGAACGTCATGGTGAACCTGGAAGTGCCAACCCTGGACTATCACCCGAAACTGCGACGGATTCTCGCTCTGTCTATCCTCTCACGTTGCATCATAACGGGCGAATGGGTGGTCCTCACATTCTTTATGCCGAGTCTCCTCAAATCCGAAACGAGTGGAAGAAGAAATTGGAGGAAGCTCTCGGGTTACGCAAGGTCGTGCAAGAGTCAAACAAGGTGTTTGAGGTGGAGTATTTGAGTATGGATACGTTCGTTATGCCTCCAATGTCTGCTGGCGCTTCAGGTCCGGCCTGGAACCAGGACAGCCAGTTTACTGGGAGGGTAACGTGTTCTGTACCTTTTAGTGAGTTATCTACAATCCTTAGGACTTTGCACGTTCTGATTGGGCTGTAGACACACCTGACGGACGTGCTCTTGTGGCGATTGGGTGTACCGAAGGTGTATGGATTGGATTTAGACATGATCCAAAGTGTGAGTAATCTTCGCTAAATTTTTTACGTTTAGCGCTAAACAACATCGACATTCAGCCATTCGTCGTGTACTACATCTGAAGATGGTCACGCAGTGCGCCATGCTTGAAGACTTTGGCATCTTCTTGGTGTTGGCTGACAAGGTTTGTTTCTTTACTCCAACTGATCATTCCTGCTAAGCATGGTTTCTGCAGGCACTCTTCGCTTATCATATTGAGGCTTTGGTCCCTTCATCGCCACATGGTGCTCATACCTCACAGGTTCCACAAAAGCTCAGCGGGACGAAAGATGTGCATTTCTTTAGTGTCGGAACGCTTCAAGGTCGTACACTTATAGTGTACATGAAGAAAAAAGGAGTATGTGCCTTGTTTAATTTCGATTTGCTTTTCTGAGACCATTGACCATACAGTTGGAATCCATTTTTCGTGTACTGGAGCCCGTTAGTGACAAGATCAACGAAAGGGTAAAAGCACCCGTCGGCTTTGGTTCTCGACTTGGATTCCGATCCGCTAAATCAGAGTGGTTCAGAGTCTATAGAGATTTCTTCCTGCCCTCAGACTCCTTCGATGTTGTTTTCTTAAAGGCGAGAATAGCCATATTTTGCGCGAAAGGCTTTGAGATTATGAATCTTCAGGAGTACGTGGTGTCTTTGGTAGATGTCCAGTGATTGTTCTAACTTCTCCACAGCTTTGATAGTATCACTATCCCCCATCGTGAAGACCCTCGTCATTCTCATTTATCGAAACGATGGGACTCGGTTCGACCTCTAGGAATGTTCAAGTCTACCGATCAGGAGTTCCTGTTGTGCTATGACGGTATCAAACACTTATCTTTTCTTTGACCACCTCATTCTGAAATATAATTCACTAGAATTCGGTCTTTATGTTGACAAGCATGGTGATCCTTGCCGAACCATAGGAACCATAGAATGGGAAGGCACTGCTGAACGTGTTGCATTCCACGCTCCCTATATCCTCCTCTTCGATTCTCGCTTCATTGAAATCCGGCACGTTGAAACAGGGCGACTCGTACAGATCATTTCTGGTAGTGACGTGAGGTGTATTTGGGACGGACGAGGGGTGAGCACAAGTGCAGTCTCGCCCGAGCATGAGCATGGAGACGATTCCCAAGAGGCCCGAGTGCATGTCGTCATGAATGCTACTGATTCAACGAGTGGTCCTGGGCCTTTGAAGAACAAGAGTATCATGCAGCATGTATGCGAACTTATACCGACGGTCCAGCTATTCACTTCTGATACAAATTCGACTACGGGGACGGGCCAAGATGGAGCTCAGGCTCCGTCTAATATGGGTTATTCTTTCACTCCTCGAACCAGTGCGAATCCCGGCACCTATGCACCATCTGTTAGTAGCGCTTTCCCATCTCCTGCAAGTGGCCATGCTACTAGCACCAATGCCTATGCTCCTTCTCCCACTGCTTATGTTCCTGTCTATCCATCCTCGAACAATGTCCACCAATCTTCCAACAATCTCGCCACCAGCACTCATCCTACCGCCGCCAACCCATATGTTTCTCCTATTCAGTCTTATTCAAGTATCGACCTTAGTACTCGTAATAGTGGCGGTGCTAGTGGCGCCTTCGTCAGCCGAGGAGGAGGATCTGCAGGATATTTCTGATCACAGCCCCCCCCCTGAGTTTGAACCACTCGCGTTCATAGAGAGGCCCCCTTCATGACATTTAACTTCGATTTTCATTGTAACATATATTGTGTTTCAAGCTCGTTAAAATAATTCTTTTGTCTGTTCACCATGCTCACGAGCTCTGGAGCTACCATAGTCAGGACTATATCTGGATCACACTAAAGTAACCCGATGGATGAATAATTTGATTATAAGAATACTACATATATATATGAGAGAGAGCCAAAAAAAAATAAAAATTGTAAAATAAAAATACATATGGCACTCTAGTCTCTCGAGACCGAAGGAAGCGTTAATATCGTTGTAAATACAAAGGCAGAGAGAGGGGTAAGAGGGCGGGGGTTGTGTAGTCATCATGGGATAAATGTGGGATTGTGTGGTATATAGCTCAAAGCTTGCAAGAGGGAGAGCGAGAGTGGGTGAGAGTAGTGATACAGTCGGGGGGTTTAGGTACCAAGGCCGGATGGAAAGATGAGGATGGGTGGATACGAGAACGGGAGTTTAAAGGTCATCACACAGTGAGTGAGGTCGTTATACAAAACAACAACAAAAAAGTCCGGAGCAAAGAGAAGAAAAGACCAAGAAATTTTTTAAAAAGAAAAAGAGAAAAAAGGGGAGACAAGTGATGGTCCAATTATTGGACAATAATTAAAGCAGAGAAAATCAAGGGGCCATGGCATGCCAAAGACGGTTTTTTTTATTTTTAGAAAGATGTTTGTTGAATCAATCTGCTCTCCTGCCAAAAAGCCCGCGCATGTTCAGCCTGGAAGGCTTTTTGTTCATGATTTGCTGAGGTGGAGGAGCAGGAACGGAGGTGGTTGCCTTGGTAATAGTCGGGATAGGCGCGAACGAATCAGCAATAAATTCCTTCCTCACTTTCTCCACACTGTCAAGAACAGGTGTCTTGACCTGACCACCGGCAGCTGGTCGTCTCACGACGACGACCGCATTCTGAGGCTGGTGTGCCAATTTGAGAGGGGCGGGGCGTCGCCTTGCTGGACCTTTAGGTTTTGGGTTGATAGACAAGGCGCCACTCGTAGCAACACTGGATTTAGGACTCCTGGGTCCAAATGCCGCGATGTCGACTAAAAACTCTGTCTTGTTCAGATGCAATGCCTGCCTTCTTGGACGAGAAGGCAGACTCAAGATACTCATGCCTGGACCTCCGATCTTGTGAGAAGCCAAAACGCGATCTTCGACAGGAGCGTTAAAGCCGCCTAGAGTGTATTCAGGGACTGTAAGAAGGTATTTGGGATCCAAATCTGAATCCTGGGATGATACGCTATCTCTGCGTTCGAGAGCGAGCGGGTCGTTTTCCTTGTTTACTTGAAGGTTGGTGAAGAATGAATCTAAACAAGGATCAGCGGCTCCAAAGTCTTCCCAATCGATGGTCATAGCGTCGTCGACTTTGCCAGCGAGTGAAATGGGCGCAGTAGTAGCGCCAGTATCAGCCAACAAGTGGGTATATTCCCATTCTTCATCTGCATCCCACCAGATGCCTCCTTTGCCGTCCCTGTAGACGTCGCCGACGCCAACGTGCGCACCTGAGCCGGCGGCAGCTTTAGCTTGAGCTTCCATGACACGCTTCGCATGGGAATCCATGTTACCTCCTTCCATGAATTGCATGAGAGCAAGCTCATTGGCAAGGGGTGGAGGAGGTGCCACTGCGTATTTAGCGCGTTTGTGTTTGGCGATGGTGGCTGTGGAGCTTTCGGTAGGTGCGGGATGTTTTTTAGATTTAGTCTGTTTGGATTTGTGGGCTGTGACGACGGAGCAAGGGGAAGGTGGAGTGGAGGGTTGTTGTTTGGGTTTAGAAGAACGAGAACGGAGGATGGAGAGCGAACGGAATCGACTCAATCCAGTGCGTTTCACGGGTGGCTCTTCAGATGGCATTGGAGGGATCGGAATGTGTGCGTATGCAGATCGAGGACTGGGTGGTGGTTTAGAGATGGCTGGAGATTGGACGGTGGTTCCAGAACGTTGGCGGAGATAAGGCGAAGGTGTGGTAGGGGTTTTTGGGAAATGAACGAAGAGAGTGGTGTATCCTAAAGCAGTAAGGTCAAAATCACCACCGACAGAGGGTGTCTTTTGGGTGTCGACGATGTGGATTAAGGAGCCTGAAGCAGCTCGATGGTGGGAAGGGCGGCGGTTCAGGCGCGAAAAAGAAGAGCGTCGAGAGCTGGATACGGACGGGCGTCGCTGTGGTGATCTTGGGGCCGGGGAGCCGGGTTGAACAAGAGAAGCCCAAGCAATGATGCTAGAGTAGACGGCGGGAGGAGGAGGAGGAGGAGGAGGGAGAGGGAGAGGGACGTTGGGGGCTGAACGAGGCGGTGGTTTGGATAAAAAAGCAAACTGAGGGGTGTTTTTATCGGTTGGGTAATTAACGAATTGGGATACAGTTACATTTCGGGTCTGAGTTTGAGCGGACATCGTTATTGTCTTTTTGCTGTTCAACTCCAAAAGTCATGGGGTGCTTTTGAAAAACAAAAAGAAATGACTGACCGTGAGTATTATGAGATATTGCCAGACGAGACTAGCTCAAGAATGGGATAGCAAACCATGAAATCCCACCCAACGCTGTCTTTATATTGAGGAAGAGGAACAAAAAGGTTTATTGTTCTGTCACAGTCACAATAGTGTCACACCACCTATTGTTCACCCTACAACAACAACAACAACAACACATGCTACACCACAGGCCTGATCATTCCCTACTAACCCTTCCATTTGCACGTGGAGGAAACCTACCTCGTCCCCCGCCTCTTCCTCTTGAAAAACCGGCCCTACCGCGACCTCCTGGTACAACCAGGGCACCTGTCCCTATTGGCACAATATCCACCTCCATTACGTCCGCTCCAGTCACCCCAACCCCCCCTCTACTGTGCTTTCCACCACGAGCGCCACCCCGACCTTGCCCACGGGGAATAAACCCACCACTCTTCCCTCCTCTGCCGAACCGGATAGAGCTTGGGACAAGAGTCAAAGAACCGAGTGATTCAGTCAAGTTCGTCAGGTCGGCGGTACTACCATCAGTATGGCTGGCGACGTGCGTATCTGGATGGGAAGACAATGATGATTGTGGAGAATGCACGCCGATGGTTCGTCGGGGTGTCATCCGTGGCGTTGCTTCCAGATCGTCGGGTTCCTCCTCTTCCTCTTCCTCCTCCTCCTCATCATCATCGTCATCATCATCAACAGCCATTCCGCCATTCCCACCAGCTCCAGTGCCTCTATGACTCTTCATATCCACCACCCCGCCTACTCCTCTCCCCTCCTTTCCTCCTTCACCCTTTTCTTCCCTCGCTTTCCATTCCTTCCTAATTAAACTAGCCCCTTCACCCCACTTCTTCAACAACCCCCCAACACCTTTATTCGTCACCGCAAAGAAATATTCTTTGGGGAACGCGTGTGCTTGGATAAGGTGTAGTCTTCGGGCTTTAGGGGTTAGGAAGTTGCGACCGCAGGTGGGAGAGGGAAGGTGGCATTGGAACTATGTAGTTAGGACGGTCAGGCCACAAATGACTAGAACATTAGAAAAGAGACTTGCAATTTTTTCACCACGTTCTTTACGGAGAGACGCTATGGGGTCGTGACATTCCGTTTGGTGCTAGAAAAAAAAGAGTTTTTTTTCTTTCGTTAGTAGCTGCTCGTCAAAAAATATTCTGAAAGAAAAAAAGAAAAAAAAACATAACTCCCATCTTTGATTTCAGGATCGTTGTCCACAAAGATGAAAGAACCAAAACGACACCGAGATCAACGAGAAAAAAAAGAAAAAAAAAGAAACGCGATACTGCCCCAAGCCACTCACCAATTCCAACAACCTCCCATCGGGGAAAACACAACCACAACCTTTCACACCACACACATGAGCATGATATGTAGCATAATGTCTTTCTAGATCATTCGTGTCTGCGATGGGTGTTGGATGATGATGACATGTCGGAGGAAGTGTACACAATAAGGGATGCCGCGTCACCGGTATAGCAGCCGTCGTGCCACCATTGACAGTGGCGGCGAACGTGGACGCTTTGATAGTTGAACCTGAAGATGTAGACGTCCCACCGATAGATCGGGGAGATAATGAACCAGGAGCGATACGGGTGGATTTATGTGGTGGGTGGTGATGGTTATAAGGCGACGCCAATGAGTGTGTACTGGCAGATGAATTTGAGGAAGTAGATGATTGAGAAGGTGTCCGTGGTCGTTTAACGGATGTCATTACAACTGGGGCGTGGTTGTTGCAGACGACCTTGGTTGGCACAAAGAGATGCAAAAGAATAAGGTCTATATCACCAAAAGGATGACCAAGAAAATGACTTCATTTCAAGCCTGAATATGTATGCCCCATGGCTGAGTTGGTTACAGCGTCCGACTGTTAAACTCGTTTACACATTATCGGAAGGTCGTGAGTTCGAGCCTCACTGGGGCAGCAATAATTTTTGATTTGTGACGTATTTGCTCTCTACAAATTCCAAGTCCTATTTCTTTTCCGTATAAGTGGATTAACAATCTTTTCTGGTCCTCCAAGCATCAGCAGTGAATTAAAACGGGGTATCCATCAAATATGATATAAGTTATATAACCTAATACAAGCCACCCTGCAGCAACTAAACAACATGTACAGTCTCCGACAGAGATGAATTGATGAATGCTGTCAAGAGTTTGGAGGTGAGAAGAGTGTTATTTCACCATCGTCAGGCAGAATCCAGCTAGTATCAAAGAACACAAAATTCCCAATTTCAGGGGCCTACAAAAAAGCGAAGGGAGGGTGGCGGGGGGGAGGAAATTTGAAGAAGAAAAATTGAACGGAGGATCTCAGATACTCGTCTTCCATAATTTTAAGTGCTTGGAAAAAAAAACCACCCTCATTCAAAAAAGAGAAAGGAAGAAGGGTAATGAAGGAACACGTCTGCACGTTATGAGCAAACGTAAAGCGGAATAGGGTGTGATTAACAAAGGTAGAGGGGTCCGGTCGGGGTATGGAGGAAATAAAAAGGGAGTCTACAGATGAAGGTAGTAGGAGGAGAGTACAGAGTCAAGGGGAAGTCTAGATACCACCATAAGCATCCTCGGGATCGTACATGGAAAAAATAGTGGCGCGCTTCTGCTCAATGGGAACGGCGGGAGCAGCAGTCGATGCAGGTGGAGCAGCAGTCGATGCAGGTGGAGCGGCAAACGATGCAGGCAGAGCAGTAATCGATGCAGGTGGAGCAGCAGTCGATGCAGGCGGAGCAGTAGTCGATGCAGGCTGGGCAGCAGACGAATACGCCGCTGAAACAGCAGCGGAGAAAGAGGTCTCTTCAACATTGGTTATCGACGGAATTTCAAAGCTCGACGCCAGAGGGCTCAGGCTAGTCGGGAATGTTTGGTTTGTCACACCAGGGGGTCTACGCCCTGCGGCTACAGTTGCGGTGTTTCTGAACCCACTGTATCTAGTCATAGAGGCCCGAGATCCGATGTTGATTTCAGGTAGCATGGGCGGAGGCGAATCGACACGGTACCGTGATGAAACAGTGTACGCAGGCAAGGGTGGAACTGGGAAGTCGAGAGTGTTCGAGACAGCTGATGAAATACTTTCTCCTGACTTAGGACGCGGGCTGGGGTTGAGGTTCCTATGATTGATGGCAAATCGAGCTTCTGGGCTGGGCGGCGCAGATTCGGGATCAGCAAAGGGACGAATGTCTCCCGACTTCGGGGGAAGAGGGGGAAGATCCCTGTCAGCATCTGGGCCCTGTAATCCTTGTGGAACCTCGGTGTTCAATCTCTTAGAAATTTCTAGATATTGGGCAGCCTGGAAAGGTGACACACTAGACCTGTTGAGATCGACGTAATCGTTGGCCGGTGCGGTTTCTTTCGGCAGAGGAGGGCTTACAGGAGCTTGACGGGAATGATCATCGGAAGAAGATTGTGTCGAAGGTTGGCGTGTGAGGACAGGTCCGTTCGCATTAGCACCAATTGTAGGTTGCCCAGCCAAATTTGAATGCTGCTCTTTATAAGGAGGAATGGGCATTGGCACAGAAGAAAATGGCGACTGATTACGAATGGCAGGTGCGAACGTTGGATGAATCGAGTTGGAATGAACATTCATAACCTGACCTGGCACGCGTGATCCAAAGCCTACACGCGTCTCTGAGTATCCGCCAGAGTGTTCGTTGTAAATAAGAGGTGGGCCATACTGTGTGCCGAAGGTAGGTGCTGGGGATAATGCAAGACGTTTCTCGATCATAGTGGGGGGGCGAGGATTAAAACCACGCGCAATTGTATCCTCATGAGTCGGTGTGTCGTTAAGTACTACAGCGGAACGACGGAAAGCCTTAGGATCGAAATCAGTTATGTCGTCATCGTGGTTACGAGATCGACGCTAGAGATCAAGATGAGAAGGGAAAGAGGTACAATGAACATTTAATATACGCACCAAGAAGAAGGCTATAATTATAGTCAAAACGATGATACCTATGACAGCAGCTCCGATTCCACCTGCGACTGCACTGGTACTTAAACCGCTTGAAGCTAAAGCAGTTGTAGTACCTGTCGTACTTGGACGTGTGCTCGCAGTCGTCGAAACGGTGTGTAGCACTAAATGGGTACTTGTTAGGGGTGCCGAGGTAACAAGGGGCTGGAATTGTTTAAATCAGCGAAACCACCCTTATCCGTGAAATAAAAGACGGACTGTGACGGTGTGCGAGGTACTTGTGGAAGTCGACGATGCCGTCGTTGTGCTATTGGTGGTAGACGTAGTGCTAGTGGTGGTGTCAAGCGATGTTGTCGAGGTTGATACCTTGGTAGAAGGGGTGGTTAAATCAAGAATACCCGGAACAGCGGACGGAACTGAAGGAAAGAACAATTTCAGCCACCCTGGGCATATACATCGGGGAAGATACTCACTTATCTGGGTAATGTCGGAAATAAGACCTGGAGGAACAAGTCCGGTGGGTAAAGGAAGGCCAAAGATTGCCGTTGGAGAAAATCCCGACTGAGGCTCTCGAGCTCGATGTCCAAAAGCACGGCGATGATGAAGATGACGCGAGTCTGTCATGATTCTTTTATACGTGAAGTCGCGTGGACGTTAATGGAATGAACGGCAATGGTATAACGATAGGGGAGCAAAAAAAAAGAATGTGGTAAGTAACCCGAAGGAAAAATGGGGGGGGGTGGGGTAAACACGACGAAAAGAAGGGAGGGGCTGGGAAGGGAGCAAAAAGGAAACGGATTTTGTGAAAAAGATAGGTTGAAAGGTACCGTTTCCATCTCAACCTCCATGTTTTCTCTCCCACAAGTGCGATAGCACGTGCCTTACCCGCTGATGCGCTGTTAGCGGTCTTACTATAGAGGCCTTCAAATTTCAATTCCTCATTGCACTGCCTGCTTTCAATTCTTGGTTGATCAATGCAGACCCCATGTATTAAATAAATATTAATTCAAACGACACTCGGACAAGTTTATTTCCCTTCAGCTTTGAACATCCAAGTATACGGCTCAGTACTGATGGCCTTCAAATCAGATCCAGCCAGCCTTCCATTTCCACGTCGCTGAGCCGCCTGCGTAGAACTAGATGCAGGGCTGTCCGTAGTGGAACTCGCTGTTGAAGATCCAGCGGCAGCAGCAGCAGCAGACGCACTGGAAGCAGACGCAGACGCGGCGATGCTGGATGCAATGGCTGCAGCGTCGATTGATCTTGCAGCAGTACTAGACCAAGTCGACACAGAAACCGATCCCATGGTCGTAGATCCGGTCGTGACAGAAGACGGCGTCGGAGCACCAACAAGTTGAACATCCAGAGCACTTGAGGTCGCAGTGACTTGAGAAGCGGCCTTCGACGTAGAGGACGAGACCCCAGCGTAAGTTGACTCCACATTAAAGACCGTGACAGTCTTGGTCATAGTCATAATCGTTCCAGTCGTAGTAGAATTTTGTTGAGGGCCCACATCCGCGACCATTGCCTTCACCGGTGCGAACACCAACGTCACAGTCGAATTCTGCTTCGTCGGATTTGGTGGAATATCTTCTCGATTGGCAAGCAAGGTAGCGGCAGCTTGAACAGCAGAGGATGTGGCTGTTGCATTGGACAAAGTCGTCGAATTCTGATTGACTGGAGAACTGGCTGTTGCCGTATTGGCGCCGTCTGCGCCAGAATTCCAGGTTGGTTCAAGCGTGCCCGACGTGTCGTTGTACATGAAGATTTGGCTCTTGTCGCCCATTTCAGGAGTCGCCCGGTCGGCGCAAGGTTCCATAGTCATATTCTCATCTCGTGTGTCCGACTTGTCTTGCGGAGGGTTGGAATTGTATGTCGCGCAGGTACGGATTTCCCCAGGCGCACCCATCTCGAGCCTCATAGGTATAAGGTCAGAGGTTGACTCCATGCTAGCAGGGGTATTGACCAATTGGAACTGTGTCTTGTTTGTCTCGGACGCGTACAAAATCCAGCTTCCAGGGCCATTAGGGGCGGCGAAAAGCGTCGCAATCTGTTGGCCCGTATCTGAACCATGGACGTGACTCTATGCCCTATTAGCATCGTTTTTGATCAGGTGGATGAGAACATCATTTACCACCAAGGCCACGTTACCAACTATTGCTTCCTGTGCGCGCCGTGAAATCGGCATCTCTTCAATCTCACTCAACATTCTGACCTTGGGTCTGCGTCGGCGTCGGTGAACCGGTCGCTTCGAATGGGATACAACATATTCGCTTCCATGATTGTCTGGGATAAGAACCGACCTACGTGCAATCTCTGCTGGATCGTTGTAGTCGCCATGCTTTCTAAATTTGCACATGGCTCCAGGCGTATTGTCATTTCGCTTTAGACGAGCGAACGCAATGTCAGCAAACAGTGCTACGGGATTGGAATGTAACCATTCATGCGTTCTCTATTTAAGGATTCAAGTCAGCATGAGGTATAAATCGTCATGAAATAATGACTCACCACCTTGGATTGTTTTGTCTTCGATTGGAGAGGCAAAGGGAGGACATATTGCGCGGACGGTCGATCAGAAGTGACATCATGGCAGTAGCCATGGTCGAAGGGACGAGTTTGAATTGCCGCCGCACCAACATGCCAACGAGGAGAGAAAGTCAGAGTAGCAAGACTGCAGAGCGTGGCCAAGAGCGCGAAGCGAGCGTTAGGGACGGGCATAACTATGAAAAGTGTGTGTAAAATAGGGCCAATTAAATACAACGCTTTAGGGGCTATATGAAAAATAAATCAAAAATAGGCGACCCGTCGCAGAAAAACGTTTGAAAGATTGTCGGCAGTAGATAGAGCAGAAATGTTGGTATGAGAAGAAAAGTAAGAAAAGATCACCAGGATCGGAAAGAATATGAAGGTGGGAGGAAAGAAAGAATTGAGCGACATTCAAACTAGACTGAATTATATACCTGCTTCTTTGTTTTGATCGCTTTGTTTCCCGTCGTAGATAGAATTGTTCGCCTCTCGCAATTTGGGGGACTCGTCCACTTTTGGGAAGGACATCACCTAATGAGGGAGCTGATGATTTGTGATCTGTCCTGCCGACCCCGGCATGCCAACGTCTCTGAGCCTGCGATAGGACCCCTGAAAGTACTCTAAGGTACCTGATGCCAAGTGCTGATAAAAATTGAGAAATTTTGACCGAATGCTACAGGTCTATGCGGATAAAAATTGGCCATTTGGGGCCAAAATGCGTGACCCAAATTTGCGGATTAAAATGACTATTGACGGGAAATGCCTATATCATGTGCGGATAAAATTCAGCAATGGTGGGGGTTCGGTCTTCGACAAACCACTCATATATCATACCTTTCCACAACTGTATTGCTTCGATATCATCCCTTCAACCCTGTTCCTTTGCACCCTTCAAAAGCCTCCAAAAATTTCTGTGGGTGGACAATTGAGGCTTGAAATCTCAGAAGAAGACGTCACTCTCTTCAAAATTCTTAAGAGAAAGCAAGAGGATATAGTCAAAGCCAGTAAAGCTTACCAAAAATGCAAGAAATTTTCGGAAACTGGGGAGGATGGGGAGGAGGATTTTGTATAGTTACTTCTGAATAATGTACTCTGTTTAACTATAGATACGTGCAACCCATCTATCATAGGACACCCTAGAGCACCCATAAAGGAGGCCCGCAAAGCGGGAAGGCAAAAAATAGCCGCACGCGAAAAAATTGGATCCCTGATCTATGGTGCGGATAAAAATGGGTCGCCGCCCAGGATTGAGCCAAAAAAAAGGGATAAAAACTGTCAAAAATCGTGCGGATAAAAATGGCGGATTTCTGGTCATTTGAGATCAGACATGCTAGGGGACTTTCAGGGGTCCTCCTGCGATGATCAAGTTCCAAACCTAGGGCGCTTAGTCCATGACAATTCTATAGCAACCATCTTACGTAACTTCGTGAGAGCTATTTATTTGATTGTGTTGTTTTGTCCCATTGCCATCCTTCTTCTTTTTTCGGCGTGCAGAGCACTTATAACGGCTCTTACCCGCCATATCTCATCACCTACATGCAGGTTCAACACTTAACGATATAGAGGACCATATTTTAGCTTGGAACTGGACCCTTTTGGTGATAATTTGGTCACGTTTGCCGCCTTGGTGTCGAAAATTCAAGCTCAGCGGTATTGCCGCTTGATGCCGCCAAAAAGGCCCTCTTATCACAATGTTAAATTAGCAGTTTGACAGTGTAATCCCTCCCCAATGACGGGGATTTCTGTTTTTCCGGAAAGAAGTGAGGAAATCCTACACACCTGCCCGAAACATTGGTTATACTCTCAACCTCAGGGGACCCTTTCACCGAGTCGAGTGATACTTCTGCGACACCAGCAGCTGATCAAGTGAGCCCCGTAGGACTCGGCGATCCGTCGGAGTGACAAAATTAGCAACTTTTTCGAGGCTCACGGGAAGGCTACGGATCTGAGAAGACCAGACGCTATGGATAAAAACTGACTTGCGAAATCTGTCACCTATCTTTCTACTTAACCTAGATCAAGTATTTGAACGTGAGTGGAGGCCAGTCTACCCGGGGCCTACAACAACTATAATTTGAATAAATACTCCATCATCGACCACTTTACCTCAGCGCGTCCGTCCCGCGTCTTGAATCATGCTCAGACGCAAGATATGTGGCTCGACTCATATTGTTGTCAAGGCCAAATCTGTACCCTGGCAAAAGGCAATAGGCTACCGATGCAAGTCTTTGTCTATCAGCGTCCGTAATAATTTCCCACCAGTTATAGGACAGGACTCTTAATGGTTAAATTGAAATTATACTTGTTTATAGGCTCTTCAAGCTGCTTTTCGTGACCCCACTTCTCCATTCCATATACCATCTGGCTCTCAAGGACCCGAATCTCCTGACGATCTACCACCATTACAGACCCTAACGACCTTCAGCTCGGAATCACAACAAGAACTCATAGTTGATGATGCTCTTGAAAAAGCTCGAGAGAAACTCCGAGTAGCAGGATTCGACCCAAAATCATTTTGGGAACAGCATATCGTTTGGGGTGACCATGATGCATTCCAGTGGGTCCAACCCAACTAATGATTGAACTCGTGAAATTTTGAAATGGTCCTTATATTCAGACATGTCAATAATGTACGATATGGTGAGCAGCTTTTCCCTGAGGTCTTTTCCTTCATATGACCGGATTCTTTCACTTTAGCTCGTTTCTTTGAATCGGTAAAGTTAGTCCGTCAACCTGTGCTATCAAATGACTAAAATGATCGTTTGGAATAGTCGCGTATCAAATGGATGATATCTATGGGAGACGAACTAGGTGGTCCAAGTCGTGGAAAGGCCATGATGAATGGTCAAGGAATATCCCTCATCCTCAAATCAATCGAACTGCGATTCAGACATCCTGTTACTTACCCAGATACCGTGAGTAACTTTAAATTGACTTCACTTCGGGTAGGGGGCCAGAATGCATTTTTGACTTGCATCACTGTAGCTGTTAATTGGATACCGTCCATTACCTCCTACAACAGACCAGGATCCTTCTACGTTCCATGCCGCTGCGTCCGCGTATTCCCTAGCTCAAAAAGCCTTTGTTACACACTGCACAGATACTCTCGTATGGTACGACTACGATAAGCTCAAGAAGTGCGACCCAGGAGAGAGAGCGTGGCAGGTATTACGAGGACGGATGGCCAATGAATAGTCTATCTGAATCTCGCTTTATATGGCCTTTCTCTCCCCTCTCACATGAAGTCGGAATCACTCCGGTGCGGTACGATTTAAAGAGACGGACGCTATGATATTTTTCTGGATTATAAACTACGTACTAGAAAGCGTTATCAAGGGGCATCTTTGTGCCCATATCATTCAGGCCTTGTAACAAATCGACATATCGCAGGATGCTACTTTCAACCTCTACCCTGGTAGTTGCAGGTACGTACAAGCTGTGCAAAGAATTCAAAACGCGTCGTCTAACCGAGTCCGTTTGTTGGTAACTCTGCACAGTCAATCCTTTTGTTGGTCTATGTATCCTGCATCCATGTTGACGTGCGAGCAAATACACAAAAGAAGTTCACAGTCAACATCAACCAATCCAGTATACATCTGATCGACAGGGCAATTTCAATCTATGATCTCCAACTCTCTCAAACGTGCCTTGGCAAATTTATCCTTGTAGGTGTTCCATATACTATAGGAGTTGGAAAACATGAGTTTTTAACAAAGGTGAAGAAAGATAGAATATTGACCGAGTGAGTTCCTCGATATACTTCTGTTGTACCCGCATTACTTCTTCCAGAGTTGGCTTATCGCATTGCTGAACGTGTATGGGTTTACCAACTAGAAAAACCACGAGCAAACTAAAGGGGTTGAAACCAGAAGTATAAAGGCCGGGACTTACTGACGGCGATAATCTGCCGCCGATATGGCATGAGTCCAAGGTTATCTAAATGATATTATAATTAACAAAGACTTGAGACTTATGGAAAGACGCATACAATTTAAGAGTCCTCTTCCGTGAAAGAGTGGTAGTGTGAACCCAAACACTGACTGAAATTTACGCTGGACAGCGTATACTGTGGTTCCTTTTTCATTTGGCATTTGTTGATAGATCTAAACCACATCAGTCAGCTGAAAATCTTATGGAGGCGGACGGAGAAATTGATATACGTCATTTTCTCCAAAGGAGAAGACTGGAACAAGGTCAGCTCTAATTACAGAGTCAGAATAGGATAGGAAAGTCAACTTTGATACACACCCATGCTGGATGGCGAGTTTTATGAATCCCAATCTGTATGCAAAATAGTCAATAAGCAACTCGAAAATAAAGTATGAGGGGAATTCGAACCTTACCTTCTGCGTAGTGTCAGATCCGCTGTTCCGGGATGCGCACTCAGACTTTCTGCAGCACCACCTACTACAATGGTTATGGCAGAACCAGGGCCGCCTGTAAGAATATTTGAACAAGATCGCTTGCTCACGCTACATACTCCTAACGCTAGGAGTATATCTCGGTAGAATGGCACTTGAAAATTTGATGTAAGCGTGAGCAAATGGGGTTTTATCCCGGGGAAGGCAGCTGAGAATCCCGTGGCTGCAAGTCATTGTCAATCAATATATGCACGATTTGTCATTGAAAGCGATTATACTGACCTTCTGTGGCAAATGTAGCCAAAGCCCCCCTGCATTATAGGAGAAAGAAGGTAGGTTACAGGGCATTGAGTGGCCGAACTGAAGAACGCACATTCCAATAATCCCTGGGTTGATGGGTCAGTTTGTACAATATAATAATCACTTGTGTCCGCCTTACCATGTGGATGATAACCGAAGACATACGATCGATCTGCGGGCAAATCTCCCTCCTAATGACATTTCAGAATGTTGCCCCTCAAAAAAATAGCATACAGCAGCACCTTTAAGAATCTATTTCAATGGATCAGAGACATTAGTCAGCAGTGCAGAAATCGTATGCATGACTTAGACTTACGAGGCGGGGTAGTAATCCGCAAAATACTTCCAAAATCTCGAAGATCGAAACCATTGACTACTTCGCCCGCCCTTTTCTGGGGAATCGTCTATCCAATGAGACCAAATGAGATAGAGAGCTAGGAGCGGCCACAGTGGTGGAATGGAGCTGAAATCGACGAATGCGACGTGTTCGTTCAGGTATCCGCAGCGGAAACGCGGCATTTGAAAAGGTGGGGAAAGGGGGAGGGGAACGGGGCATTAGTGGTAGCAAAGTAAAGAACGGAGCCAAGGGAGGACGCGAAGATAGGGGGACATACCATAACAGAAGCCATACACTAGTCGTTATACATATCATCACAGACCACAGGGCGACCGCAAGCATCTGCAACCTCCGTTTCCTCGGTATCTGTGCTGGAACGAAACTGCAAGGCAATTGCAATGCAGAAGGCCAAAATTCAATTGTGATACGATGCATGATATGAACAAAAACGCACTTGACATTGGCACGGAGAGCAGCGACGGGATTGACTACATTCAACGGCGTGGCTAGTTTAGAAAGTTTATCTTTCAGCGTGTTCGCTGATAACGTTCTAGAGCTTGCTGAAAGACCGAGTGGCGAATCAAGTTTCGTACTTGACATTGAAGGTTTGTTCGTCGTGCGCTGAGGACGATCAAAAACTTCGACAGGAAGACGGTATTGTTCAGGTCTGGGAAAAAAGAAATTACTCAATTAAGGGGTTCTAAAGGAAAGAGGGATAAGGGCATTCATAAAATGGAGCGCTAACTACGTTACATAAGTGAGATGGCAATTACCACGTGGTCAGTAGTAAGCGAGAATTTTTATTCTTCCAATTCTTACTTTTTATTCTATGCATAATTTACGATTGCCGAATGTTTGAAGCGTCAAATGGGTGACATTTAGAAACACAGAAATAGTGTTAACTGAGCGATGCCGGAAAGCCGACCTCAAGGTCTTCGGATACAAGCTCCGCCGATCAGTGAGTTGGACTTCCGCGAGTCCGCAACTAGCCGAATCACTGCACCCTCGAAGCAGTGTTTCACTCTTTCCGGTGTCACCGGATATGTATCGAGTCACGAGATACTGAAAGCATTGGCGTGTCTATGGCTTGTCTCGTTTCGATTAGTGCAATGACAAAATCTGGAATCTGACATGATAGGAATGAAAACCAAGACGAGAAAAGAGATATTCATCTAGTATTTTGATAGGGAACAACATCGTAGATTGAAAAAGACTATAGTAGGCGAGACATTAAAAAGAAGAGTGCGGAAAACGTGACGCGAAACCCAATAAATCGTTGCCAGACGGATACTCGGCATTCCATCTTCAGAGACCCTTGAACTCAAGCATACAGGTCATCGTCAGCGGTATCATCTGAGAAGCCTGCATTGCCTGTCGCCGCCGCGGCTTCAGAAGGTCCACCTTCACTCTCAGGGAATTTGAAGTTGTTTCCAAATCCTCTTGATTGTTGCAAGTTCTAAGCAAGGCGTAAGTATGAGCACAGATAAAATCATGATAGGCCACGACAAACCTGAGAGAACATCTCGTAGCGTCTGATATCCTGATCGGACACGGAACGACGAGCGAATTTCATTGCTTCTTCGAAATGTTCTCTAAAGTATAAATAAAAATAATGACTGAGTCACGCCAATCAACTATCATTCATAAAGGCTAACCTTGTGATTTGGGGGACTGGGTCTTCAGCCTCTTCAGAATCATCCTCCATCTTTGTATCTTCTGCCTCTTCGCGTTCTCTCTTTTCCCTCGCAGCTCGAATATCTGCATCAATGGAGGCCCGAATAGCCAGTTTCGCCGCTCGCTGGCAGATCTCCGTCAAATCAGCACCAGAGAATCCATGAGTGTTCTTTGCCAAGAAATTGAGATCGACCTCGGGAGCCACAGGCGACTTCTTGAGGCAAGCTTTCAAGATAGACAACCGTGATGGCTCGTCAGGCAAAGGAATATAAATAAGTTGATCGAGACGACCGGGACGAAGGAGAGCAGGATCAATTTGGTCTGGTCTGTTGGTAGCACCAATGATGAATACGTTCTTTTTTGCATTCATACCGTCCATTTCCGTCAGAATCTGGTTGAGTACCCGGTCACCGGCACCTCCACCGTCGCCTGACGCTCCACTACCACCACGAGCCTTGGCGATGGAGTCAAGCTCATCGAAGAACATTACACAAGGTGCTGCAGCACGAGCTTTATCGAAAACATCCCGAACGTTGGCTTCGGATTCACCAAACCACATGGTGAGAAGTTCAGGTCCCTAAGATAATAGCATTAAGATGGCAATTGCATGTAGGCAGAAGAATTGAATATACTTTGATACTGATGAAATTGGCGTTACACTCATTGGCAATAGCTTTGGCAAGCATAGTTTTACCCGTACCAGGAGGTCCATAGAACAAAACACCTTTTGATGGCGACATACCATACTTGAGGAACTTCTCGGGATGCTCCACGGGGTATTGCACAGTTTCCTGTAGCTCGAGCTTGACCTTGTCCAAACCACCGACATCATCCCAAGTGACCGTTGGCACTTCCACGACAGTCTCGCGTAGGGCGGATGGGTTAGAAGTACCCAAAGCAAAGCGGAAATTGTCCATGGTGACCCCAAGAGAGTCGAGCACCTCCGCATCGATAGTATCTTCGTCCAAGTCAATCAAGTCCATCTTTTCTCGGATTTGTTGCATAGCAGCTTCGGAGCAGAGAGAAGCAATGTCGGACCCAACGTAACCATGAGTATCTGCGGCAATCTGTGCAAGAACCCTTTAAATGATGGATTCGGGAAAGAAAAGATTGATAATTTACTTGTTCGAGATCAACATCATCACCGAGCTTCATGTTCTTTGTGTGAATCCGGAGAATTTCAAGACGTCCTGTCGGGTCTGGAATACCGATGTCGACTTCTCGATCAAAACGACCAAAACGCCTCAGAGCGGGATCGATCGAGTTAGGTCGATTAGTTGCCGCCATGACTACAACATTTGAACGAGCCTTGAGACCATCCATAAGGGTGAGTAATTGGGAAACAACGCGACGTTCGACTTCTCCATTGGTCTAGAAATTCATGGTCATTCTCGGCAAACAAAAAAAGAAGAAAAGATCATACTTTTTCACGCTTCGGTGCAATGGAGTCGATTTCATCGATGAAGATGATGGCAGGTGAATTTTTCTCAGCCTCCTCGAAGGCCTTGCGGAGGTTACTCTCACTCTCGCCAGCCATTTTACTCATAATTTCTGGACCATTGATGAGGAAGAAGAAAGCACCAGTCTCGTTCGCAACCGCACGGGCCATCAAGGTCTTTCCTGTTCCTGGAGGACCGAACATTAGAATGCCTCGTGGCGGCTTGATACCAATGGACTTGAATAGTTGTGGATGGCGCAGAGGGAGCTCAACAAGCTCACGAATCTGAGCCATTTGTTTTCTGCATCCACCGATATCATCGTAACCAACATCATTGAGGTTTGCTTCTTCATCCTCTCTCTTGACGGGATCACCCTCTGGAGGCGAACACTTGAAAAAAATAAAATTGGAAAGAGGATATGGGTTACGTACCGGTATGAATAACGGTATCTTGAGCCACTATACAAAATTCCGAGGGGTCGGTCTCAATAACCTTGAATTCCACTGTTCGCATTCCGCCACGAACAAGGAACGTGTCGCCTTTGCGCACAGGCCGGTAGGCTACGAGTGACAGATTGTCAAGATATAATGGATCAAGACGAAAGTCACATACCTTCAAGAAAGTATGGTTTTAGGTAGACATCAAAGATGTTACCACTTAGTCCTTCAATGGAGTCATCGAAGGGTAAGATATGCACGCGTTTCCCATATTTGATGTCGAGACATTGGTGAACGTTGACAAGGTCACCAAGTTTGACTCGCAAATTATTACGAGCAACTTTGTTCATTTGAATGCGACCCTCCTCAACATCATCGGAACTCAGACATATTAGCACGGTGTCGCGTCTCTTCTTTCCGCTGTCAATGTCGGAACTCATTAGCAAGCCGCTGAAGCGTAAATCATGCTAAACATACCGACAAATCACAGTATCACCACGGAAAAGAGAAAGCAGCTCCATCGTTGCTGGGTTGAGGGTAGCGACTGGAGTCATAGTCAGCAATGTAGACAAGCCTGCATCTTGCCACCTTACCTGAATTGTCATCTGCAGTAGCCTCGTCTACGATGAGACGATTTGGGCTGAAAACGGGCGCGTACGTGAAAGAATCCCCGTATAAGGCGGCAAAAAAAAACCTACGATTTCTTTGGCCGCAGAATGGCGGTTGAAATATCATCTGGACCTGGTGGAGGTGCTGCGCCACTGGGATCCGCCATCGTAAATGTAATATCAAAGGGTTGTTAAAAAAAAGAGTTGATGAGCGAGCTGTAGCCCTTTGTTATAAGGAGAAGGACGCGCGTCCTTGTGTGACAGTCAACACAGCCAAATTCATTTATTCACGTGGCTAAATTCCCGTTCATTCCACAACTTTCCTGAGTCGTCCCAAGCAACGTCTAGAGGTATTCGCTACTCGCATTTGAAAGCTCAGGGCAGTCAGCTGTGCTTCCACACAGCCAGCTCATCTGAGTCCTTTAATCCGAATTAACCATTAACTAGTGAATAATACATCTAACAGTTCTAAGCTGATAGGTTAAAAACAACTTATCAGGATGTCAATCCTGATGTTGGTCGGAGGCTGCAGTGGAGGATACTAATGTCATTATTCGGAAGTCAATAGGTATACTGACCACCACCGAAATCTATGTTGGATTGGCTCCCAGTTAGTAGTTGAAAATGAGGCTACTTTTTCCCCTTGGCGCAATTTCTTTATCTTGAATTATCTTGGTGGATCTCTGCCAAGGGCACCCAACACAAACAGCGAGCCGGAAGGTCTGTGTAACCTGCTAAGGAATAGGAGGTAGCTCCATGAATATTTAATATTTAAATGTTGATCAGAATAAAAGGTGATAATGTTCAATAGGTCGCAAGTTATATATAAGTCAACAGTGAATCAAAGCAAGGTATAGTTATGCAAGGTAATTTGAAAGACAAATACTATGGCCCCGTGTAAGCAAAAAAGAAAATTGCAAAAAGGAAGGGGACAAAATGACGGAATACAGACAAAACTCACACGGTGACCCAACACCAGCATTAAACGTTTTTTTACATCCCACCGTAAGCATCATCAGCGTTATAAAGGGTATACGCGGACACAGGCCTCGGCTCGGGTGCACTCTCTTTGGACGTGGTCGTAGTGTCAACTGACTTGGTAGCCGGCACAGCAGAATCGGAACTGCCATTCACGACTTTCAACGATGACGAGGTAGACGGCGACACCTTGATATCTTTCTTCATATCCGTATACACTCTGTCAGTCGGATACGCAGGTGGCGGCGCTTCCTGGGATTGACGAGTTACAAAGGAAGCTCCACGTGTTAATTCGGCATTGGAAGAAGACGAAGTAGAAGTAGAAATAGAGCCAGAACCTTCAGTCGGCCGTAGGTTCGTGGGAACAGGAAGAGGTGCGAATGGGTTCACGAGGGATGAAACGCTTGCCTCCCTAGTTAAAGAATCACCAGATGCAGCATCAACAGCGAGGCCTTGACCAAACCGAGGATATTGCTGATGCTGATGTTGTTGCTGGTGAAGCTGATATTGGGGGTATCTAGCTCCATACGGCGCATATGCTCCAGGACCATGAGTCCCAGGAATGGGAGGAGCTCCATACCCAGGTTGCTCATGACCTTGACCTTGAGTACTATAACTTGCAAAGGGATCTCCTTGTCCAATATAGGGATTAGGTGTAGTAGGAGCGTTTGGAGCACCGCCAAATTGGTTTCCGGCAGCAAGATAGGGAGATTGAGAGGCAATCGCTCCGTATTGAACCTGATTCGCACCATGTTGTGCGAAAGACTGGGAGCGCTCATTGCCCGAGAAAGACGAGAGAACAGGCGGTTGATCGGAATAAGGGTATGCAGCAGAGGGTGAGGAGAACGAGGCTGCTCCCGTTGTTGGTATTACATTCCTTCTTTCAATCATAGTTGGAGGACGAGGGCGGCCAGGGGTATTGTCTTTCTCTTCATGGAGAAGGGTAGAAGTCCGTCTAAATTGGCTTGCGTCGAATGCATTCTTAATAGCCTGCTTCCTACGCCAACGACGCTGAATGTTGGTAAAGAAAATAAAGCATCAGTAAGAAAAAAATAACAATAGTTAGTTGAAGGGGTGTGAAAAAAGAACGCACGAGAAAGAATGCAATTATGACGGTAAGCAGGATGGTACCGCCTAGCGCACCCCCGATACCACCAATCAACGTGGCCGTGCTCAATCCACTGCTAGCTCGAACTGCTGCAGTGGATGTGGTACGCGCTGAACTCGAAAAGCGAGTAGTAGTTTGAACAGTGATATGTGACGTCGCCGTGGTAATAGGTGGGGTGCTCTGAGTCGTCAACATTGAGTAACAAGTATCGCGTCAAAGAAAAGAGAATGGACGAACAGAAAGGGAAGACGTAGTGACAGAAGGCGTTGTTGAAACCGCAGTTGTAGAGATGGTCGATGTAAGAGAAGGGGTAACAAGCCCTAAGAGCGGAGGCAAGGAAATGTTGGGGATGAGGGGAAGCACAGTAGAAGTTGAAGAGGGGTTTTCAGGTGTGGCTCTCGTCCTATCTCTAGGTCGATCAACTACCGACGCTGCCGCCGTGGTTTTAGGAGTGGGAGTCGCATCTAAGAAAAGTAGGATTAGCCCGGACTAGAAAGAAACCACCTTGTTTTAGGGGGGAAAAAACACGCACCAAGTACTTTAGTCGTCGGTGTCTCAGCTCTTGGGGGGTGGAAAGCTCTCCTGCGATGCAGTGCAGATAGCTTTTGTGGGCTTGGGCGTGTCATCGCAACAATGAGATGGGTAAGGTTCGTAAAATGATCCAAGCAAGTTGAGACGGGTATTGTGAACTCTAGAAAAAAAAAAAAGAGGGGAATTCAAAATGACTGTAGATTGATAAGATCACTGTAAAAGGGGGAAAAGACAGAATATTGGCGTCCACGGGAAGAGGCCGTAGGGAGGATGGGAAGGAATTGTGGGAGAAAAAAGGGGGGATGGACCTTTTGGTCAGCCACCCAGCCAATCACATCAAGGAATGCGTTCGCGCGGTCATCCGTTGTCTACACAACCACCGATGGTACCTCATGTTTGCTATATTTCAACGACTCCACACCTGCAATGCAACAGTTATGCAAGGTATAAGCCATGCATTCATACTTAAAGAATAAATAGCCATTGTACGTTGCTACAAGATACATGTAGACAAAGCAAAATGTTTAAAAAAGGAAGAACAAATGAATGACCGAAACAGAAAAACAACCATGTTGTCCGGCCTTCAAAGAAACAACTGGAAAAGCCTCTCTTAGCTTCCAGCCCAAGGGCATATTTAAGGAAATGATAATGAATACGGAGAAAGGCAGTAATGATTGAAAACCAAAAAAAATCATATAAAAGGTATAAGTAAAACACACACACACACACAACAAGGATCCTTCCGAGAACAATTGACTTGCATAAGAGATCGATCAACGCGGAGAAATAATAGCAAATGTCGGGAAATAATCACGGTGGAAGAACACAGGGGTAAAGAGGGATACAAATAAATAAAACAAAGGATGAATAAGTCGGGAAAGTCAATGGAGTTGATGGTATATTCGATGTCGGTGGTGGTGAGTTTTCGGGTGTGGCGGCAGTGGCTATAATGAGAATCGGAAGAAGGGGGGAGCAAGGTGAGGAAAAAAGGGTTCGCAAGTAGTGTCAACCAGGAAGTCAGTCAAAGAGAAGAAAGATAAAGTGTCGTGATATCATAGGAATGATAAAAGGACAAGAGCATCAAGCACGAGAGAAATGATGACACATGAACCTCAGCCAAAGGTAGAGATGTGGGACCCAGACAGAAGAAGAGACAAAAAGTGAAAGTCATAGACAGGCACTTGAATCTTGGAATTTCTCGCTATCTGTCCTCCACACCTTTTCAAATTTAGATTCCACCATACGCATCGGCATGTGCGCCTGCCCCCGCATTGTTCGATCCCGCTGCATAAGCTTGATGCTGCCGCGAATAATCATACGCTGCATACGGGTGCTGCTGACCATGTCCTACGTATTGCGATTGGCTTTGATCATATCCTTGTTGCCCCTGATATGCGCGTTGTGCATCTTGATACATGGCATTTCCAGCAGGCACGCCGCCAACGACGCCATCGCCGACATCCTCGTACTTGGCGTAGCTCCCATAAGCCTCTGCGTTGTAAGCACTTTGAACTTGAGGTTGCGAGCTGTAGGCACCACCATGAGCAATGTCGCTAGCAATATCGTCATGATGCCATTGCTGGTGAGGACGACTTGTGTCTTGGCCATAAACGTATTTAGGACGTTCTTGGAGACCACCACCACTGGCAGCAGCCGTTGCAGCAGCGCCTGCAGCAGTTGCGGCCGCAAGAGCTTGCGAAGGTGGTTGAGCAGTAGCAGCAGGATAAGAAATATATGGTTCGTCAAGGGAAGAGGCGGCATTGCGGTCAGTCTCGACCATATCAGGAGGGGTGGGGGTAGAGAGTGGTGCGAACAAGGAGCGACGGAATGTACCAAAGTCTGAATCGCGCATAGCACGACGCCGTGACTGCCTGTACCGGCGCTATATCAAAGAAATTTAGCACCAAGAACAATGTATACAGATTGATTGAAAAACATACAAGGAAGAACGCAATGAGGAATCCTAGGAGGACTAGACCAACAAGAGTACCGGCGACGGCGCCAATGATAGGGCCGGCTGATAAATTAGAACCCACGGATGCAGCAGAAGCGGTAGCGCTAGTAGTCCCTAAGCTGTCAGTACCAGTCGGCGTGAGATCATCAGTGGAGCTAGTCAACTGAGCGGTGTTCAGAACTGGAGTAGATGTCTATATATATATATGAGTAAAGTAGTTTGTGGGAGCCGTTCAAAAAAAAAAAATACAAACCGTTGGCTTGGGAACGGAAGAGGTAGAGCGAACCGTAGAGGACGTTGTACTAGAGCTAATTTTGCTAGAGCTAGTGGTGGTCGAGGAAGTCTTCGATGTGGGAGCCGAGGTTGAAGTTGAAACCGAGGTGGTCGAGGTCTTGACAACGGGAGGAGGCGGAGCCTGAGTGGTCGATTGGACAGAAGGAGTGCTGGTGTTTATAGAAGGACTCGACGGTGGTGGGGCAGGTGAAGGTGGTGAAGTAGGCGTAGGTGATGCAGGGGTTGAGGGAGCTAAATGGCCACCAAATTTTTTAACAAGGTAACAACAACCAGGTTGAAAAATACATACCAGTGCTACTGGAAAAAAGTGGAATAAGTTGTCGAGCCAAAACTTCATGGCGTGGCAGGTTGCGTTGATGTAATTGAGTCATGAAAGAAAGTGGGTTTTTAAAAGAAAGTGGTTTCGAAGGAAGGGGCTTTAGGAGGAAGTAGGAGGAAGCAGCAAAGCCTGAGAAATTTAACCTTGACTACATATTACGTGATCCATGATGGAGTTTTCCTGTCAATAAAGGATACAAGTGCCGAACTCGAAACGGTTTTCAAAACAAGAAATTTAATATTAAAAGACGTTCAACCACCATACAGTATGGGCATATATGGTGGTGGTAGCGGCGGCTCTGTAGGAGTCGCCAACGACCTCGAAATAACTTCATATCGATCTTCCAACGCATCATACCATATTACAGCCCCCCCTACAGCTCCCCGATCTACATCCAAACCGGGGTGTTCCCTGATTCTCATTCCCGTACAGGCGTATGCCCTTGGCTGAAGTTCATTGATTCGTCTCCCATTTCCATCTAATGGTTCATCATGTGTATGTGGTTGTCTACCTTCTCTCTGGCATCTTCTTCCGCGACGTGGAAATACTACCATCCCTCCAGTTGAATTCGGGAGAGTATGGTCATAAGGAGGTAACCGTGCTGCGCCATGGTCGTATGTTGGTAGTGTATCCTCCAATGGATCTACCTCTGTGTCCATCCAATCGAGTGTTTGCAAAGGATTCGGGGCTACTATCCTATGCAGATGCGGAGGATTATTCCGTCCATCACAACAAAGATGATGCTGAGTATGGCCATGGTCGTCTCCCTGATCACTTAAATGTTGATACTCGCCTCCACCTGAATGTATGGAAGGCTCAAAACGTGCAAATTCATGACGATGTTCAGAGAGCCGCTGTTGCTCCCTCTTTTGCTGTCGTTTGCTCTCCCGCTTTCTCTTGATATCGACGTAAAGGTTCTGAATGCTCCGGCCGAGCATCATGCCCAAAGCAATACAGATACTCATTTCGCCTCTTTCAGGGTTTTTCTCATTGACTTTTTCCCGAGTTCCGTCCCTATTTTCCAACCGAAAGGTCGGGATGTTTGTGCGAGTAGCAATACCTGGCGGTTGGGAAGAGTGGGGCAGACAGTCGAGATGAGGATGAGGTGAGAGATACATGAGACCCCAGAGATTGATCCAAGACAATATCTATGATTACCTTAATGGAATAATGGAAGTTTCACAACAAACCTTTTCACTATAGCTAAAACAACAATCTTCCACAGCTCTGGATCATCCTTCGGAGGAGTGCTTCATTTCATGGGGGGGGCAGTAAATATGAGGAATTATGGTGATTTTTGGTTATTTAAGTATAAGGTCTTCATGTTAACACAATTGCATTCCTGAAATAATTGAAGACAGTTGATTAAAATGAAAACAAAAGAGTGATTTAGAATTTTTCATTATCCTTGTATGCACCCTAATTGTTAAGCTCGGAGTTCGGACGGAGATGTCGGGTCCGAAGTCGTGCGAGGCGTTGGCTTCAACTTGTAGGTTGCGCCGCTCTCTTGCTGGATGCCTCGAATTTCGGAGGTCCGGACGGAGTAGG
>Ga0193743_1000195_pt1 | contig 49000 bp, 43 predicted proteins | sample L2c2metaG_FD_143038 | JGI IMG/M metagenome (GOLD analysis project Ga0193743, IMG submission 143038) | Soil microbial communities from a riparian zone of the East river system, Colorado, United States - L2c2 | ecosystem: Environmental > Terrestrial > Soil > Riparian zone | place: USA: East River... | reverse complement strand
TCACTGTTGCTTCCCAGGATTCGCCCTTGCCGGGTGCGGCATTCTGGGGCCAGTACCCACTGGGCCATTCCAGCTCAACGTATTCGGAATTGCTGACGAACTCCAGAAGATCATGAACGGTGATCCGTATATGCTCCAACAGTTGCCATGCGGAATAGGGCGTCCCCGCCGGGCGATCACTGATGCGATCCGCAGGAAAGTGTGCCACTGCATCTGAGAATGTTGTGTGCGCCTGACCGCCTTTCAGGAGAGCGGCCAACTGTTCTCGTAAAACTGCATCATCTGTCTTGGTCATGTCTTTCCTCACGTCAGACCGCAATTGTGCCTGATGTTCCTGACAGATTCGATGCGCCTTGGCCGGGGAAGGAGCAGTGAAGTCAGCTTAGCGTGGGAGAAAGAGCAGTCCCTGGCGATAGGGCAGGAGCGGTTGTCTTGTTGTCCAGGCCAAGAGTGAAGTAGCGTGAAGCCTCCAGACACAATAGGACGTAAGCTGCATACTCGTAACGCGGCTGCACCATGGGATTGATAGCCGTCATCAGCAGATAGAGGGCCAGGAGGTAGACGGGTGCATGCTGCAGGCGGAGCTTCCGGCCGAAGAACATTCCCGCCAGCAGCAGGGTCAGAAGTAGCGTGTGCGCTTGCATAAAGATTTGATCACGCCAGTTTGTGAAGTCCTCGGTGAAATAGCTGTTCAAGAAATATCCTGGTGAGAGGAAGTGCCCCATGCAGTTCATCAAAATCTTTGGAATGACCACAAGCGGGAAGCCAAAATTCGCCTGAATATTATCGAGGATGAGGATAGTATTTCCTGCTTCAGCCTGCACCAGCAATGCGCTGAAGAAAAATGGCGCGATGCGGTAGATGACACCGTAAGCAACCGTAAACCCCAGGACTGTCACTGCAATGCCCCATCGCCGGCGTCCTCGCAATGGTGAGATTTTCAACTCATAGGCCACATAGATGAGCATCACCAGCACCTGCTGCCATCTTGCGCAGAGCGAAAGCACCAGGGCCAGGGCCAGCCAGAAAATGCGAAAGCGTTTTGCACCGGTATAGCGAATAAAAACTACGATGCCTGCCAGCGCAAATATCTCCTTGTTCAAGGTGATCATCGATGCCAGCAGAAACGGGTTGAGCATCATCAACAGCAGAAAGGTCGCTCGGTCGAACTCCGGCATGGAGCGGAGAATGCTGAGGCAGAAGATAAAGAGAAAACAATTGAAGACGGCGACGTTAAAGTCTGTACGAAGGACCTCGGCCTCGAGGACGGGGCCAAACAGATTTGAGGACGCATCAGCGCCGCCCCCCTCCTCCTTGTCTGCGAAGTTGATTGTGCGCACACCGCTTGCGTTCCAGTACGCAGCTGAATCCACGGAGATCGTGGGTTGGAAGTTAAAATCGGCAACCGGAGCGATTACCTCGAAGAAGAGGCAATAAGAAACGATGAGATAAACGACGAAGAGGCCTACGACCAGCCACACCCGCAGCGGTCGCGGGGCGAAGAGATTGGGTGGAGCGATGGGCGAGAGTTGGGGCATCCGGTATTCAGATGATTTTACCGTCCCTGGAGCGGCCATGCCGGATGACTGGCCGCCTCACTATGCGGACGGCTTGCTGGCGAAGATATTTCCTAACCTGCGGATCTCCGCACCCACCCCGCGCAGTTTCTCCTCTATGCGCTCGTATCCGCGGTCGATATGGTAGACACGGTCGAGGATCGTCTCGCCCTCGGCAACCATGGCTGCGAGAACGAGCGAAGCGGAAGCGCGCAAATCGGAACACATCACCGCGGCCGACGAGAGCGGCGTCTTGCCCCGTACCGTGGCGGTACGTCCGTCCACCTTGATGTTGGCTCCCATACGCGCAAGCTCCTGCACGTGCATAAAGCGGTTTTCGAATATGTTTTCGACCACGACAGAAGTCCCTTCTGCCTGTGTAGCCAGGGCCATGTACTGGGCCTGCATATCGGTCGGGAAGCCGGGATATTCTTCGGTTGAAACGTCCGCACTCCGCAGATTGCCTTCACTGCGAACGCGAATGGTGTCGCCCTCGATGTCCAGGCGCACTCCGCATTCCTGCAACTTGGCAATGATCGAGCTGAGATGTGCCGGATTGCACTGCGTCACGCGCAAATCACCGCCGGTGATGGCGCCCGCTACGAGAAAGGTGCCCGCCTCGATGCGGTCCGGGTTGATACGGTGACGCGTGCCGTGCAGTTTGTCGACGCCGTGAACACGGATCACGCTCGATCCAGCCCCCTCGATCTTCGCGCCCATGGAGACGAGCATCGCCGCCAGATCGGTGACTTCCGGCTCCCGGGCGCAGTTCTCCATCACGGTTTCGCCGTCAGCGAGAACCGCCGCCATCAGCAGATCCTCCGTGCCGGTTACGGTGATCTTGTCGAATAGGATATGTGCACCTTTCAGCCGCTCGGTGCGAGCCTCCAGGTAACCGTGCTCCTGGGTGATGGTGGCACCCATTGCTTCGAGCCCCTTTATGTGCAGGTCGATCGGGCGGCCGCCGATGGCGCAGCCGCCAGGCATGGCAACACGGGCGAGGCCGGTACGAGCGATGAGCGGTCCCAGAACAAGAGACGAGGCTCGCATAGTCTTGACGATCTCGTACTTTGCGACCGGGTCCGATAGCACGCGGCAGGAGATGGAGGTCCGATGCTGCGCGCGGCCATAGCCGAGTTCCACCTCTGCTCCCATGGAGACCAGCAGCCTGCGTTCTGTCTCAATGTCACGGACCTGGGGAATGTTCTCGAGGACGACCTCGCCTTCGGTGAGAATGGCGGCGGCCATACAGGGAAGAGCCGAGTTCTTCGCGCCGGAAACGCGAATGGAACCGAGTAGCGGGTTGCCGCCACGAATGACGAACTTTTCCATGAATTTGGAGACTCCTGCTGGATCATTTCACTAATAGGTGTAGTCAGCCCGTGTGGCTCTTCAGTCAGGAAAAGCCATACTTCGCAAAAAGTGGCCCTACACAGCAACAGAGAAATGGCCGATGTCCCCTCAGTGTACGGATGGCAACGCCGACGTCAAACAGCCTCAGGCCCGGAATGGACGGAAGTTGTAGAAGGCGTATCGGAGTAGTATCGGCCTCGCACCGAGGCTACCTGCTGGCTCTCAGGTTAGACCCTCAGTTTCGTCCTATAACTCCAGGACGGTATCCTCAATCGCCAGCCTTACGTTGCCGTCCGCCTTGGCCAACCGGCGCACCGCCTCGGGCTTGTCGACTCCCGCCTTCAGCATCACCAAGGCAATCGGGACGCTTTTCCCAGCGGACTTGATGGTCTGCACAGCGGTTTCTCGGTCGATATTGCAGGCGCGCATCAATACACCAATGCCACGCTCCACCAGCTTGGCATTATGCATGTGCACATTCACCATCATGTTTTCGTACACGTAGCCCAGCCGCGTCATCGCGCCGGTCGTGATCATGTTGGTGATCATCTTCTGTGCCGTGGCCGCTTTCATACGCGTCGAGCCTGAGATCACCTCGGGACCTACCTCAGCAACTATCGCGATCTCTGCTGCCGCCGCAAGCGCGGTGTTCTGGTTGCAGGTGATGGCCGCTGTGTGGGCACCCCGGCTGCGCGCATATTCAATCGCACCGACGACATATGGTGTCCGGCCGGAAGCAGAGAGGCCGATCACCACATCCTTGCGCGTCGGGCGGCGGCGCGCAATGTCGCGCTGCCCGAGTTCGGGGGAATCCTCATTTACTTCAACTGCCGAGGCGACAGCTTTCGGGCCGCCGGCAACGATGTACTGTACTGCTTGCGGCGAGGTAGAGTATGCGGGAGGGCATTCCGAGGCATCGAGTGCAGCAATGCGCCCGCTCGATCCGGCAGCCACATAGATCAACCGGCCGCCATCGCGCAGGGCGCGCGCTACGGCGTCGATCACCAGAGCAATCTCCGGCAGCGCCTTCTTAACGGCACCAGCGATTTTGCTGTCTTCATGGTTGATGATGCGTGCAATCTCGAGTGCAGACTTGGTATCGAATCCGTGTGACGCAGAGTTGACGCTCTCCGTCATGAGTTCGTGCAGTTCCCCCTCGGTAGGGGTGCGGGTTGCCCCGTCGTCTTCAATGTTGGTCATGCGGGTTGCCGGGGTTAAAGTAGCCATGGTCGTCGGAAAAGTCCCTTAAAGCCATTTTACCGCGCACGTCAAAGCCTCTATCGAAGAAAATGCGAATCGGTGTTACTGCAGTTGTGACCCTTCGGTGCCGCTGCATTGCCGCGATCACTTTTTGCGATCGGCTGCGAACTCTCGCAGGACAGCGTCGTGAAAACGTGGGCGGACCTCACGAATCGCCTGATTGGAGCGATCCGGCCAGGTGCGGTTTGTCAGCAGGGTGACAGCGATGCCAGCGTCCAGATCGATCCAGAGGGAAGTGCCAGTGAACCCAAGATGACCGATGGAGTGCCGCGAAAAGAACGTTCCTGAAGAGGAGGGAGCGGACGGCGTATCCCAACCGAGGGCTCGCGACGTGCCAGATGGCTGGTGTGCTGACTCCGCAAAGCGCGCGACCGTTTGCGCAGAGAATAGCTGCGAACCGGACTGCGTCACGCCGTTTGCCAGCATGCAGGCCGCGAGGCGCAGAGGATCGAGCGCATTGGAGAAGAGGCCTGCATGTCCAGCAACGCCCCCCATCACGGAAGCGTTTTCATCGTGGACCTCACCCTGAGTGACGCGATGCCGGAAGCTTCGATCGTCCTCCGTCGGCGGGATTGACCTACGCATCGCCTCGTCGGGACAAAAGCGAGTGGTGCTCATGCCCAGTGGTGCGAAGATCTCACGCTGGCAGTAGGAATCCAAGCGCTCGCCGCTGATTGTTTCGACGAGGTGTCCGAGAATGATGAAACCGATGTCCGAATACTCAGTGCGTGTTCCCGGATCCGCCGTCAGCGGTTGACGAAGGCATGCCTCGATCATCGCAAGACGATCACTCGCTGATTCGAAGAGGCGTACGTAACCGGGAAGCCCGGACGAGTGATCCAGCAGCATGCGCAAGGTCATGCGCGATCGCCGGGCGTCGAAAGGGTCGGCGGCCGCAAACTCCGGTAGCCATTCGGCCAGAGGCGCATCGAGGGCGAGCTGCTGGCGCTCGTAGAGCAGCATGACGGCTGTCGTCGTTGCCAGCACCTTGGTCAGGCTGGCGAGATCGAAGATAGTGCCGGGCTCGACGTGAGGCGCATCCGGCTCGTAGGTAAACCGCCCGACCGGCTGTGCGTTTTTCCCAGGGAGTTGCGCATCGCCCACGGCAAGGACGGCGAATGCGCAGCCAGGGAAGACATGCTCGCGAACAGCCTCCTCCAGGATGGCTGTTGCCTCGGGAAATCGGCATGCTGCGGATTGAATCAAACGCGGCTCCTCATCGGCATGGCGGAGGCAATTCTCTTTCGTAACGATGTTGCCATGCCGTGCGGGTTACCGCAGCGGTGAAAACGCTATCCATGATCTTCGAACTGCGTCTATAAACTGAAGTGGGTATCAGATTGATGCGATCGAGCAATGCGGCCGCCTGGTTGATGTGCAGCGTCCTGCTCGCTGCTCCCTATACTTTGACGGCACAGCAGGCGTCTCCAACTCCGCCGGCACTGCCGCAGAACGCTGATGCGCCGCCACCGCGCAGCGCTGCTGCGACCGAAAACGAGCTCAACGACAAGATCTACACCGTACCCGCGGGCGCCAAAGTGCTGTTGTCGCTGAAGAGCGGGGTCAATACTAAGACAGCGCGTCCTGGCGATAGCGTCTATCTGGTCTCTACCTTTCCCGTAATCGTAGGATCCCATGTCCTGATCCCATCCGGTGTTTATGTACAGGGCGTCGTGGACAGGGTGGAACGGCCCGGCCGCATCAAAGGACGTGCCAAGCTGCTGATGCACTTCACCACCATGATCTTCCCGAACGGTCAGGTCGTGGGAATTCCCGGAACGGTAGATAACCTGCCTGGCTCCGGTGGCCCTTCGGTCAAGGGCGGGGAGGGCACCATCGAGCAGGCTGGCAACAAGGGTAAGGATGCGGGCAACGTGGCGAAGGGCGGCATCATTGGTGCTTCCGGCGGCGTTATCGGCGGAGCGGCCACTGGAAGACCGGGCGCAGGAGCAGCCATCGGCGGTCTGGCCGGAGTCGCCGGCGGATTAATCTATACGCTCCTTACCCGTGGCGACGAGGTCGTCATCCCGGAGGGCACCAGCCTGGAGATGGTGATGCAGCGGCCGCTGGAGCTCCAGGCCTCGCAACTCAACGGAATTAATGACGTGCGCGGAAATCCGCAGTACATTCCTACTGGAGGGCAGGCGCAGCCACTGTCGAAACCTGCGCACATCGTCTGCCCCTCCGGTAGCCTCGGTTGCAATTGATGGAAAGCGACGAAAGTCAATCACAGGAGCCGCATCCGCTGGATATACCTGCCCGGCGCAGCCGTCACCGCGCAGTCGCGGTCTGGGCGCGCGACATTCTTGTTTCGCTGGCGGTGGCGTTCTTCGTCATCACCTTTCTCTACCAGCCGGTGCGGGTGGAAGGCACCAGCATGCTGCCGCGGCTGCATGACCAGGACCGCATCTTCATCAACAAATTTGTCTATCACTTTGAAGACATCAGCCACGGCGATGTCGTTGTCTTCTACTACCCGCGTGACCCGTCGAAGAGCTACATCAAGCGCGTCATCGCAGTGCCTGGCGACCGCCTGGAGGTAGATGAGGGGCGCGTCTACGTGAACGGCATGCGCATTCCAGAGCCGTATGTACCGCAACGTTTCCGCGATGTGCGATCGGTGTCGCCCGTCGTGCTGCCTGCACACTGTTATTACGTGATGGGCGATCATCGTTCGATCTCCAGTGATAGCCGCGACTTCGGCCCGGTGGACCGCAGCTTTATTTACGGCAAAGCCGCGTTCGTCTACTGGCCCACCGAAAAAATGCACGTCGTCGAATAACGCACTGCTGCCGAGGCGTCCCGCGCGTTTCATTGGAGTGCTGTCATCGATTCTCTTGGTTAAACCTGCTAACATCGATTGAATCCACCCTATGGAGCAGCGATGCAGGCTATCCTTGCGCTCGAAGACGGGCGCATCTTCCGCGGTGAGAGCCACGGCGCTGGCGGTGAGCGCGCAGGCGAAGTCGTTTTCAACACATCACTGACGGGCTACCAAGAGATTTTCACCGATCCTTCCTATGCGGGCCAGATCGTTGTCCTGACGAACCCACAGATCGGCAACTACGGCACCAATGCTGCCGATGCTGAGGCGCAGAAACCCTACATCGAGGGTCTGGTGACACGGGAGTTCTCCCCCATCAGCTCCAACTGGCGCTCCGAGCAGGTCGCCGATGAATACCTGGAACGCCACGGCGTGCCGGTGGTCTCCGAGATCGACACCCGCGCTCTGGTGCGGCATCTGCGCACCTACGGCGCGATGCGTGGCGTCATTTCCACCAACGGCTCGAACGACGAAGCGCTGGTGGCCAAGGCCAAGGCGCTGCGGAAGATGGATGGCTGCGATCTGGCCAGCGTGGTATCGACCAAAGAGACCTACGAGTGGACGCGGGAGCATGCAGGGAATGCGGTTCCGGGGCTGATGCCCGACGCGCCCGTCGATGACCTTCATGTAGTGGCTTATGACTACGGGATTAAGCACAACATTTTGCGTATGCTTACCCGTGAAGCGATGCGTGTCACTGTTGTGCCCGCGCAGACCTCAGCGGAAGATGTACTAGCACTCAAGCCGGATGGCATCTTCCTTTCCAACGGCCCTGGCGATCCCGAGCCGCTGCACTATGCGCAAGAGAATATCCGCAAGCTGGCAGGGAAGAAACCGATTTTCGGTATCTGTCTCGGTCATCAGATCATCGGGCTTGCGCTCGGCGGCAAAAGCTACAAGTTGAAGTTCGGCCACCACGGCGGCAATCATCCGGTGCAGCAGACTGGCACCGGCAAGATTGAGATCACCGCGCACAACCACAACTTCGCCATCGACCCCGACTCGCTCAAGCAGAGCGAGGTGGACCTCACCCACGTCGACCTGAATGACAACACGCTCGAAGGTCTGCGGCACCGCTCATTGCCACTATTCAGCGTGCAATACCACCCGGAGGCCAGTCCGGGCCCGCACGACTCGCACTACCTCTTCCGGGACTTCCGCAGGATGATGGAGGAGTCGAAGCGGTGAACCTGCGATCGCATTGGCTGCTGGCAGGTACGGCGGTGGTTTCGTTGGCGATAGTCGGCTTCACTCCGGCGGTGGCAAAGGTAACGGGATCCGGCACCGGCCTCCGTTACGGCCCGCCGGACAAGGCGGTCATGTCCTACGTCACTCGGTGTCTCGGTGTGGCGCCGCCACGCCCGACAGAACTTTATGCCCGAGGGGGCTGGTACATCACGGACGACTTGCGCGAGCAGCTTCGCGAGCGTAAAGGCAACGTCGAAGGTATTGCTATGGTCTGGAAGCTCAAAGAACTTCCGCGCGCCGTCTATCAGTGGAATCACGACGGTGAATTCGATCGCAATGTGGTCGCCTGTCTTGACACCAGTGGGAAGGTCACACGCTCGGAGAGCCAGTACACGCCGGGCGCCTCTGAGCCCGACCAACGCTGGATCTACGTTCACACACTGACAACCGCCGGGCATCATGGGAACCTCCAAGGCTCAGGCCGCTTTACGAACCGCCAGGGGTATTCTCAAGGCCGTCCACATTTGACCCAAGAGGATCAGGACTTCATCGCGGGTGAGCGCGTGTATCACAGATGGACCGAATTCGATTTCGCCGGCCTGGTCGGCACGCAGGGACGTTAAGAGACAAACATGCCACGCAGAAATGACATTCAGAAAATCCTCGTGATCGGCTCCGGCCCCATCGTGATTGGCCAGTCGGCGGAGTTTGACTACTCCGGCACACAAGCAGTGAAAGCTCTGCGCGCAGACGGTTATGAAGTTGTGCTGGTGAACTCGAATCCGGCCACCATCATGACCGACCCCGAGCTTGCGGATCGTACCTACATTGAGCCGCTGACGCGCGAGTATGTAGAAGAGATCATTCGCCTGGAAGCGGCGATGATGACCGGCATCGACGGCAAACGCAAAGGCAAATTCGCACTGCTGCCGACCGTAGGCGGACAAACCGCTTTGAATCTCGCGGTCGATCTGGCGGATGCCGGCATCCTTGAAAAGTACGACGTGGAACTGATTGGCGCGAAGTTGGACGCCATCAAGAAGGCCGAAGATCGCCTTCTGTTTAAAGATGCGATGCAAAAGATCGGGCTGGATATGCCGCGTTCCTCGCTGGTGAACAACCTGCGCGACGGCATGGACTTTTCTTCGAAGATCGGCTTTCCGGTCGTGATCCGTCCGTCGTTCACGCTGGGTGGCTCGGGCGGCGGCATTGCCTATAACCGCGAAGAGCTGATGGAAATCCTCTCCCGCGGGCTCGACCTTTCTCCCGTGCACGAGTGTCTGATCGAAGAATCGGTCCTCGGCTGGAAGGAATATGAGCTGGAGGTGATGCGCGACCTCGCGGACAACGTCATCATCATCTGCTCAATTGAGAATATGGACCCGATGGGTGTCCACACCGGCGACTCCATCACCGTTGCGCCAGCCCAGACGCTCACCGATCGCGAGTATCAGGCAATGCGAGACGCGGCGATCCGAGTGATTCGCGAGATCGGTGTGGAGACCGGTGGGTCGAATGTTCAGTTCGCGGTCCACCCGCAGACCGGCCGCATGACTGTGATCGAGATGAACCCGCGTGTCTCGCGTTCATCCGCGCTCGCTTCGAAGGCGACTGGCTTTCCGATTGCCAAGATCGCGGCGCGTCTCGCTGTCGGATACACGCTGGACGAGATTCCCAACGACATCACGCGCAAAACGCCCGCATGTTTCGAGCCGACGATCGACTATGTGGTCGTGAAGGTGCCAAAGTGGCAGTTCGAAAAATTCCCAGGCTCCGACGAGACGCTGGGCCCGCAGATGAAGTCGGTGGGCGAAGTGATGGCGATTGGCCGCACCTTCAAGGAAGCAATGATGAAGGCGCTGCGCTCGCTCGAGACCGGCCGGCGCGTGGGCTCGGAGACGATCGAGCCGCGCCGCCTGATGCAGCGCTTGGTGACCCCACAGCCGCAGCGGCTGGACTACATCCGCTACGCTTTTCGCACGGGCATGACAGTGCGCGAGGTGGCGCGCATCACGGCAATGGACCCCTGGTTTCTCTATCAACTGAAAGAGATCACGGACACCATCGAGCTGCTCGGCACCCAGAAGCTCGAGACTGTCGATGCCGCAGTCCTGCGCAAGGCCAAGCGCATGGGCATCTCCGACGCGCGTATCGCTGAAGTCTGGCATCTCAATTCTGCCACTGGCGCCGATGAAGTGCGGGAGCTGCGGCACAAGCTGAAGTTGAAGCCGGTCTTCAAACTGGTGGATACCTGCGCAGCCGAGTTCGAGAGCGAGACGCCCTATCTCTACTCCACGTATGACGAGGAAGACGAAGCGCCGCCAACATCGAGACGCAAGGTGATCATCCTTGGCTCGGGACCGAACCGCATTGGGCAGGGAATTGAGTTCGACTACTGCTGCTGCCACGCGGCCTTCGCGCTGAAGGAAGATGACTATGAGACGGTGATGGTGAACTGCAATCCAGAGACGGTCTCCACCGACTATGACACTAGCGACCGGCTGTATTTCGAGCCGCTCACGCTTGAAGATGTGCTCGCCATTTACGAGCGTGAGACCGCCGGCGGAGCGGACGTCGGCATGATCGTGCAGTTCGGCGGGCAGACGCCGCTGAATCTTGCATTGCCCCTGAAGAAGGCCGGGGTAAAGATCCTGGGTACGTCGCCGGAATCTATCGATCTGGCAGAAGATCGCAAACAGTTTGGCGCACTGTTGGAACGGTTGAATATTCCCCAGCCGCCGGGCGCGATGGCAACCAGCGTCGAAGAGGCGCTTGCCGGTGCGGAGCGTGTGGGCTACCCGGTGCTGGTGCGTCCCAGCTATGTGCTCGGCGGGCGGGCCATGGTGATCGCCTACGACGCAGCAGGCGTTCGCCAGTACATGGCTGAGGCAGTCGAGTACTCGCAGGCACGCCCAGTGCTGATTGACCACTTTCTCGAGGCGGCAGTCGAGGTCGACGTCGATGCCCTGTGTGACGGCAAGGACGTTGTGATCGCGGGCATCATGCAGCACATCGAAGAGGCGGGCATTCACTCCGGCGATTCTTCCTGCGTGCTGCCCACAGTGGATTTGCCGCGGGAGACATTGGCAACCCTGCGCGATTACACGCGGCAGCTCGCCCTGGCGCTCAACGTGCATGGTCTGGTGAACTTGCAGTTTGCCATCCAGCGCAGCCGCCAGAAGGGTGAGCGCGATCGCGTCTTCGTGATCGAGGTAAACCCGCGCGCTTCACGCACCGTGCCCTACGTCTCAAAGGCGACCGGGATTCCACTCGCGAAGATTGCATCACTGATCATGACCGGCAAGCCCCTTGCAGCGCTGCTGCCGGAACAGGTCCGTGAGGGATGCGACCTGGATACCGGGTCTCATTTCTACGTGAAGTCCCCAGTCTTCCCTTGGAATAAGTTCCCCGGTGTGGATACGGTGCTGGGACCGGAGATGCGCTCGACCGGTGAAGTCATGGGCGTGGCCGACAACTTTGGCGAGGCCTTCGCGAAGGCGCAGCTCTCTGCCGGTCAACGCCTGCCGCTACGCGGCACGGCCTTCTTTAGCGTGAACGACCGCGACAAAGACGGGCTCGTCGCCCTGGCCCGCGAATATGTTCATCTCGGCTTCCAGTTGGTGGCGACTCACGGCACCGCGGATGCGCTGGAGCGTGCGGGCTTGACTGTGGAGCGCGTCTACAAGGTGAAGGAAGGGCGCCCCAACGTCGTCGATCTCATCAAGGGGGACAAGATCCACCTCATCATCAACACCCCGCATGGGCAGGACCCTTTTTTCGACGAGAAGGCCATCCGCCGCGCCGCTGTGCAGCAGCGTATCCCGACGATTACCACGATGGCCGCTGCCCGCGCGGCAGCGGAGGGCATTGCCGCCCTGCAGCGCGAGACCATCCATGTAGAGGCACTGCAGCAACTCCACGCAGCACGCGCGCTGGCAGCACGGTAAAAGAGAGACACATCGATGCTGCTTGAGGGAGTTTTCGCCGCGATCCCCACGCCATTCCAGGCAGATGGCCGGCCGCACTGGCATAACCTGGAGCGCAATGTGGAGCGCTATTGCCGGTCTCCTCTCGCCGGGCTCGTCGTCCTGGGCTCAACCGGCGAAGCCGTGATGCTGAACGATGAGGAGACGCGCGAAGCTCTGCGTGTGGCGCGCGACGCTGCCGCGGACGATCGCATACTTATCGCTGGAATCGGTCACGAAAGCCTGATCGAAACCCTGAAGCGGATCGAGCATGCGGCGTCGCTGGACTATGACCTGGCTCTGGTCCGCACGCCACATTTCTACCGGCCCCAAATGCTGCGCTCCCAGCGCGCGGCTGAAATGCTGAACTACTACCGCATGGTTGCTGACGCGTCGGCACTGCCGGTGCTGCTCTATAGCATTCCGGCATATACCGCCTATGAGCTGCCGGTCGAGATCATCGCCGAGCTTTCTGGTCATAGCAACATCTACGGAATCAAGGACTCGGGCGGCAAGCCGGAGCGTATTGCTGCGATCGTTGCAGCGACCGCCTCCTCACCTCGCCGTAATGTCGCCGTCACGGCGATCTTTACGGCCGTCACCAGCCGCATGTTGAACGCACAGGCCGAAGCTGCCGGGCTGGCCGCGGCCCTGATGCCTGCGGATGCCTTGATGGCTGGTGTTGGCTACGCAACAGCTCCGCCGCCAAGTTTTAAGACGCGCATGCGCGAGGTCGGCTTCCAAGTGCTCTGCGGCTCAGCGCAGACCTTGTTGCCGTCACTCACCGCCGGGGCAACCGGAGGCGTGCTGGCCATGGCCTCCTTCGCACCGCAAGCCTGCGCAGAGATCTACATGGCATGGAAGGACCGCGACGCAACGCTGGCCGAAGAGAAACAGCAGCGCATCCTAAATGCAGCGGATCTCATCTGTGGGCGTCTGGGTATCCCCGGTGTGAAATACGCCTGCGACCTGAACGGTTACTATGGCGGCTCGCCGCGCCTGCCACTGCTGCCTCTGACTGCTGACGAGCGGGACGAGGTGGAGCGATCGCTGCACAATATCCGCCAGTGACAAATGACGGCTCGCTAACATTTCAGCACCGTTCGGCACCCACTCAACCGCGAGCCTGCGCAGTTAACCCGTGCTGTGTAAGCGGGTTGGACAACGCTGCCCTATACTAAAAAGATGGCGACGGCTGGCGCTTGACGCGCGCTTCAGGCCGGCAGGAATCTGGTGTGTGGGGAAGGAATCCGCTCGATGGCAACAAGTGATGTGACCCTGAAAACAGAGCAGCCACAGGCTGCAGTCGGGCGACCCGGAGAAGTGGTCAACGACTTCAGCATCCAGGTAGCCACGGTCAACGGCTCCGGATCGCAATCAGCGAACAGCGTTCTGCTGAAGAGCATCTTTGCGATGGGAGTTCCCATCAGCGGCAAGAATCTCTTCCCATCGAATATTGCCGGCTTGCCCACCTGGTACACCATTCGTGCCAGCAAGCACGGATATATTGCGCGCAAGAAAGAGATCGACATCCTGATTGCGATGAATGCCGAGACGGCGAAGGATGACATTCTCTCATTGGCCGCCGGTGGCGTCGCCATTTACGAAGAAACGGCAAACCTGAAGCAGTACCGCGACGATGTGACTTGTTATCCAGTGCCTTTCGACAAGATCACCGCGGCCGTCTGTCCCGAGGCCAAGCTGCGCAAGCTGGTAAAGAACATGGTGTATGTCGGCGTGGTCGCACAACTGCTGGACATGGACTTGGCCACCGTGGAATCCGCAGTGCGCCGTCAGTTCGCGAAGAAGCAGAAGGCCGCCGATCTGAACTGGTCCGCGGTGCAGGCTGGTTACGACTACGCGAAGGCTTCGCTGATCAAACAAGATCCGTTCCGCGTCGAGCGTATGCATGCCAACGAGGGCAAGATCGTCATCGAGGGCAATGCTGCAATCGCGCTCGGGTGTATGTTCGCCGGCGTCACGGTGGTGACTTGGTATCCCATCACACCGTCGTCCTCGGTGGTGGAAAACCTGATTGATCTGCTGAAGAAATATCGTGTTGAACCCAGCGGCAAGGCGACCTTTGCGGTCGTTCAGGCTGAAGACGAGTTGGCTGCCGTCGGCATGGTGCTGGGCGCGGCGTGGACGGGTGCCCGCTCGATGACAGCTACCTCTGGACCGGGTATTTCGCTCATGGCGGAGTTCACCGGCCTGGCCTACTTCGCGGAGATACCCGCGGTGATCTTCGATATCCAGCGCGTGGGCCCGTCGACTGGCATGCCGACCCGCACGGCACAGGGGGACATCCTCTCTGTGGCCTATCTGTCGCACGGCGACACGCGTCACGTTATGTTGATACCCGGTTCCGTCACAGAATGCTTCGACATGAGCGTCGCGGCATTCGATCTGGCAGAGCAGTTGCAGACGCCGATATTCGTTCTCTCCGACCTCGACCTGGGCATGAACAACTGGATGACGGAACCTTTCAGCTACCCGGAAAAGCCAATGCAGCGCGGCAAGTTGCTGAGCGCGGAAGATCTTACGCGCCAGGGCGGCTTCGCGCGCTACAAGGATGTCGATGGTGACGGCATCGGCTACCGCACGCTGCCGGGTACGGATCATCCGCAGGCCGCATTCTTCACCCGTGGGAGCGGACACAACGAACGCGCTCTATATACCGAGCGCCCTGACGAATACCAGCTGCAGATGGAGCGGCTGGCACGCAAGTTCGATACTGCGCGCAGGATGGTTCCCACGCCCGTGACCGTGGCGAATGGTACTTCGGAGATCGGGCTGATCGCGTACGGCACCACCGACTTCGCGGTATCCGAGAGCCGCGAGCAACTCAGAGCTGAGTACAAAGTAGAGACGGACTATCTTCGTATTCGCGCATTTCCGTTTACCCGTGAGATCCACGAGTTCGTCGCCGCGCACGACCGCATTTATGTCATCGAGCAGAACCGCGATGCGCAGATGCTGAGTCTGCTCAAGCTCGATCTGCCGCCGGAAGACGCTACCAAACTGCGCAGTGTACGGCACTACAACGGCCTGCCGATTGATGCGCGCAGCGTGACCGACGAGCTGGTCATGCAGGAAGGAATCTAACCATGGCAACGACCCCTGCAACACCTGCACCGAAGCCTGCTCCAAAAGTGAACCGTCTTGGCCTGCCTATCATTGAATATCGCGGTGGCAAGACGAACCTATGCGCCGGTTGTGGACACAACGCCATCTCCGAGCGCATTATCGACGCCTTCTACGAGATGGGCCTGCAACCCGAGCGGGTAATGAAGCTCTCGGGCATCGGTTGCTCGTCGAAGAGTCCGGCCTTCTTCATGAGCCGCTCGTTTGGCTTTAACAGCGTGCACGGGCGCATGCCCGCCGTTGCCACCGGCGCGCTTCTGGGCAATCACACCATGAAGGCCATCGGTGTCTCCGGCGATGGCGATACGGTGTCGATCGGCATGGGGCAGTTTGTCCACTTGCTGCGGCGCAATCTGCCGATGATTTACATCATCGAAAACAACGGAGTGTACGGCCTGACCAAGGGCCAGTTCTCCGCTACCGCCGATATTGGCTCGAAGCTGAAGACCGGCGTGATCAACGACCTCCCGCCGATTGACACCTGCACGCTTGCCATCGAACTGGGTGCGACGTTTATCGGCCGCTCGTTCTCGGGCGACAAGAAGCAGCTGCTGGCCATGATGAAGGCAGCCATTGCGCATAAAGGCACTGTGCTGCTGGATGTGATTTCGCCGTGCGTCACCTTCAACGACCACGAAGGCTCAACCAAGAGCTATAAGTACATGCAGGAGCACGAGGAAGCGATCTCCGAGGTCGGCTTCGTGCCGCACTTCGAAGACATCACTGTGGATTATGACGCCGGCTCTACCTACGACGTCGAAATGCACGATGGCTCCCATCTGCGGTTACGCAAACTGCACGACGATTACAACCCTACCGATCGCATTCACGCGGTCCAGGCGTTGATGGAATCCCAGCGCAAAGGCGAAGTACTCACCGGCGTCTTCTATGTCGATACGCAGAAACCCAGCTTTACGGACATGCTGAACCTGGTCGACGAGCCGCTGGGCACGCTGCCAGAATCTCGCGTTCGGCCCCCGAAGTCGGTTCTGGACGACGTGATGCAGCGGATGCGCTAGAGTATCTCGCGCATCGAAGCGGACCATTGGAATATCGCGCGTCTGACTGGCCCACTCATGCGCGAAGAATCCTTGTATCCTCGAAGTACTTGGGGAATTGCTCCGGTCCCATCCATCGATCCGCATGCTCAACCATCGCAAGATTGCAGTCGTCCTTCCAGCCTATAACGCCGCGAAGACCATTCAACGCACCGTGGACGAGATCCCGCGTGACATCGTCGACGACATCATCCTGACCGATGATGCGAGCTCGGATAACACTTCCGAGTTGGCTCGCAGGCTGGGTCTTCACGTGCTCCGGCACGATCAAAACCGTGGGTACGGCGCAAATCAAAAGACTTGCTATGAGGCAGCGCTTTCCAGGGGCGCGGACATCGTTGTCATGCTGCATCCCGACTACCAATACACGCCACTGCTGGTAACGGCCATGGCCTCGATGATTGCCTATGATCAGTACGATTGCGTGCTGGCCTCGCGCATCCTGGGGAATGGCGCACTCAAAGGCGGCATGCCGCTCTACAAGTACGTATCGAATCGCTTCCTGACTTTGATCCAGAACCTGCTGATCGGGCAGAAGTTATCCGAATACCACACCGGGTATCGCGCATGGAGTCGTGCGGTGCTCGAACGGCTTCCCTTGCTGTGTTGTTCGGACGACTTTGTTTTCGACAATCAGATCATCGTCCAGACTGTCTTTTTCGGATTTCGGATCGGCGAAATCTCCTGCCCTACCAAATATTTCGACGACGCTTCCTCGATCAACTTCAAACGTAGCGTGGTGTATGGAATTGGCGTAATGAAAACGGCGCTTCAGTTTCTTTTAATGAGGTGGAAGTTGACGAGTCCGCGATTTCTCGAAGACAGGGAAGCGTGCCGCCTGCCGCGACGCGTGCTTTCCTGAATGTATCTTTTCTCTTGATCGAAGGTTTCGAACGTTAGATCAGCTACCCGGCTCGCCTGAGTGTTCTTCTCGTCCCCCGGGCTCGGGGAAGTCGGAGTCGTTGTCTTTTACATCTGTGTTGGAAGTACGGTGGCCGAGTTGGCCCGTGATGGATGGCCGGCTCGTGGTGGCGCGAGGAGACTCTTCTTCGACGACACCCTTGTGTTCGTCACTATCATGATGTTTTGTCATTGCTCGGATGGGATGGCCTGCCTAAGCCTGCCGTTGTATTCGCCGGGTGTTTTCAATGTTGGCGTGTACCGGCCAAGTTCCTCGATCTGTGGCTTTTAAGGCGGAGAACCCGCGCCGACACTGACGCTCTGTCTACCGCCGGTACGCCGTCGGCTTAGGGGTGATCCGGATGCCCAGGCCGTTGAGTTTGCTCCGCGCTTCGGCAGCTTCCGGTGTTTGTGGATAGCGCTGGATTAGCGAACGCAGCTCGTCAGCACCAGCATCGCGCTGCTGCGTCTGCAGCAGGGACTCACCCTTGCGCAGTTGCGCAGCTGGCGCCTTCGGGTTGCCGGCGAACTGCTCCAGTACCACGTCGTACTGCTTCACAGCCTGTGGGTACTTGCCCTGCCGGTAGGCGATCTCGCCCATGTAGAAGTGGGCATTCCCGGCCAGGTCGTCCTGCGGGTAGTACTTGACGACGTCGCTGAACTCTGAGTTCGAGAGATCGTACTTGGCGGAGTTGTAGTCACGCAGCGCGGCCTGGTAGGTCTGCTGCAGAGGCGGCGCAGGAGCCCCTGCGCCACTGCCTGCGGTTGGCTGTGGGGCGAGATTGCCCGCTGGGGGAGCGTTGTCCGCCATCCCGCCAGGACCCGCGGGCGCCGGGCCTGCTGGCTGCGTGGGGCCGGTGGTGGATGGGTTCTGCACATTCTGCAATTGAGCCTGCATGGACTGCAGCGTCGCGTCCAGCTTGCCAATGCGCGTCTTCAACTCGTCCACCGAGTCATTGAGCGACTGCATCTGCCCAGATAGCTGCTGATTCTCGTTCTGCGAGGACATGGCCTGCTGCATCGCGCCCACCTGGGTGGTCATCCGCGAGATGCTGTCCGCGTTCTGCTGCACCATATGGAGCAGCACTCCCATGCGCTCGTCGTTGGACTGCTTCATCTGCGAGATCATGTCTTGGAGCTGGGAGACCTGGGTCTGCAACTCGATGATTTCCTTGGCAACTGCATGTGCGCGCGGAGGCAGGGCAGAGAAGGAAAGCAGGAGGATAGCGGCGGCGGGAAAGAATGATTTACGCATGTGGAGCCTCGAAAGAGCCTTATACTTTCGTTCATTTTAGACGCTTTGTCCCAGAGAAAGGGGCAGCGCGACCGGCTTGGTCACGCTGCCCCTTAATTACTTTGGCACCAGAACTGTTTTGGTACTAGTTGCGTTACCGGTCGACAGAAAATCCCGCGCGCCGGTTTTGCTGGTAGCACTGCTCGTTCGCTTCGGTGCAGAACTGCTTTTCTTTCCCGTACGAGACCGTGCGGATACGATCCGGATTGACACCGGCAGATACCAGCGCCTGCTTCGCGGCATTGGCGCGGTTCTCACCGAGGGCGAGGTTGTATTCCGTCGAGCCGCGCGCGTCGCAGTAGCCGCCGATGACGATCTTCAGCTTCGGGTGCGAGGCCAGAAACCCGGCATCCTTCGATACCACGGTCTGCGACTGCGGGTTGATATCGTAGCTGTCGTAATCGAAGAAGATATCGGTGACGTTGGTGTGGAAGGTCGCGTCGTCGACGGTGTCACCGCTGAGGTCGCCGGTGGTACCTGCGCCGCCCACGGTCACATGAGCCGTCGCGTCCGTCGATCCGCCCAGCCCGCGCGCGACAAGGTGGTAGTCCGTAGTCGCAGTGGGCGAAACGGTCTGTGTGCCCGCAGAGGGCACAGCACCAATACCGTCGATCGAGACGTCGGTCGCATCGGAGGTCTTCCAGGAGAGGATCACCTTGTCTCCAGGACTGATGTTGTCCGGCGTTGCGGTAATCGTGGCTGTCGGCGCTGCACCGCTCTCAGCGGCTGGCGGCGGCGGTGGAGGGGGCGGCGGCGCATGCTTCTTGCCGCACCCGGCAAGGGCTGCAATCGCAAGGACGGCCAGGCAGGAAGCCGCACGGCGGCGCATATTCCAGGTACGAGCAGGAAGCGAATTCACGGTCTCTCTTCTCCTCAGTCAAAACTTTAGCGCGGTCGATCGAAATGGCCGCGGAAATCTGTATCAGTACCCGTTTCGGCAAGAGGGCAAGCTATCGCAGGCAATTTGCTCTTCAGGGTACACGGAAGCACAGATTGTCCCACCCACTTATTTCCAGCTCCAGCCCGGCATGGTGTTATTTCCGTCATGCGTCAGCGCATGTTGCTGCGTCCCGTCGGTCAACATCGTCCATATCTCGGATTGACGGCCCATCTGTCTCTCAAAGACGATATGCCGGCCATCGGGCGCCCAGGAGGGAAAGTCATTGCGTCCGGCATCGTGCGTAAGCTGCACCCAGCGCTTGCTTGCGATGTCCATGAGGTAGATGTCCTGACTGCCAGGGGCTCCCGGACCGTACTTGCGATCCCACGCGAACACGAGAAACTGCCCGCTCGGCGACCAGGATGGAGAGGTGGCGTAGCCGCCATCGGTCAGCCGCTGGACGTTGGCCCCATCCGCTTCCATGGTGTAGATCTGCGGCAGGCCGGTGCGCCCGCTTACCCAGGCCATCTGATTGTTCGTCTTGGGATTCCAGCAGGGTGAAACATCCGGCCCGCGGAACGTAGTCACGCGGTGGGCGGAGCCGCCGTTCGCATCAGAAACCCATATCTCCGGGTCACCTGACCGATTGGAAGAGAAGGCTAAATGCGCACCATCTGCAGACCAGGCAGGAGATATCGTCGTGCCGCCCGGTGAGGGGAAGCTGACCATGCGGCCCAACACCAGTGAATACATCCGGATCGTCCATCCGGATCTGCCCAGCGACGCGAAGGCGACGCGGCTGTTGTCCGGCGAGACATGCGGCGAAAGCGAGACCTCGCCCAGGTGCGTGACCGGGTGCTCGCCCTGGCCGTCGTAGTCCATGGCCCAGATCTCCTTCACGCCAGAGCGCGAGGAGACATAGTAGATCTTGGTCTCGGCGATTCCGTTCACGCCCCCGCCGAGGCGAAGGATGATCTCGTCCGCGAACTTGTGCGCAATGAGCCGCGCGTTGTCCTGCGTAGCCACTTCGCCGTACTGCTTGCCGACGATGGCCGGCGCACCGGCTTCCTTGACGTCCACCAGATAGCCATTGACGTTCAATTTCCCGCCCTGCACCGCGAGTGAGCCGAGTGCGAGCATGGCAGCATTGGCGGGCGCACCTGACCATTGAGCGAGGCTCACCTCCGCGGGAGTGGCGGGAGTCACCGCAGGCGCCAGACTCTTCGAAACCATGTCGAAGATGCCGGCATTCGCCAGGTCGTTGTAGAGAGTGTTGTCGAAAGTCGCTTTGAGGACGGGAGTTTGCGGATCGGAAGAATTGGGCTTGAAGTCCGCCGCTGCCATCCGAATCTTCTCGACGCCGAGGTTGGAGCCGGTCCTTACCCAATCCTGTGCATGGGCTGGCGAAGCGAATGGCAGAAGCAGCAAAGAGGAGACAGCGAGATACAGGGAGGATCGTAGTCCTTGCAACGTCCTGGATGTTTTCACTTTGGGGGTTATCTCCATCAGCGACCTGTGAATTCACAATAATAAGACACCTGCAACGATGAACCGTTGTAGGCAGCTGGAAGTGGACCGTAACTGTCAACACGCTGTACTGCCCGCAAGCAGGACTGGTCGAGCGAGGCTGAACCGCTTGACTCCCCGACCTTGACGTCGGAAGGCGCGCCGTCACGCGACAGGCTGAAGTAGATGTACGCCTTTGCGCCACTGGGAGTGGAGGGGTCTACTTCCTGTTTCAGCCAGTTTTCCTGAGTTTTGCGTTGAATGATGGCTACATAGTAGGGAAAGCGGAACCCACCGCCGCCGGTGACGGAAACCGGTGCCGCAGGCGCCTGCGATTGCTGCTGCGCCATCGACTTGGGCAGGCTGGAAGCCTGTTGCTCGCCGAAGTTCGCGCGATCTTTGGGTTGTTGCTGCGGCTGCGGATGCTTCTGCTCCTGCTTGGGCTGAGCTTCCTTCTTGGGCGGGGGCTCTTTTTTAGCGGGCTGCTTCACGGGGATCGGGATTGCCTTGAGGTCTGGTGCGGGAAGCGTCTCCTGCTTCTCGATCGCGGGTGCCGGGCTGGGGTTCTCAGTAGCCAGCACGTTATCGGTCGGCTTCTGTATCTGGGGCAGAGGTATGGAGGGTGCATTCGATACCAGGTTGGCCTGAATGGCGCCCGCGTCCATGTTCTGGCCCCATTCGTTTCCGTGAATGCGGCTGTGCAGCCACACGGAAGAGGCCAACGCGCCAACGACGAGCAGATGCAGCCCAAAGGACTCCGCGAAGGGAACGCCGAATGGCGCGCGCCTTTCGTATCGTTCCTCGACGTCCAGCGGCATACCTGCTCCTACTTCTGGCCCGGCGCGCCTGTGAGCGGCTGGGTCACAATCGAGACATTCGTAATGCCGGCCTGTTTCACGGCGTCCATTACGGACGCAAATGCGCCGAAAGGAACCCGTTCATCGGCGCGAAGGTAGATGATCTGCTTCGAAGGGTCGACGTTCGGATTGTGCAGCCGCTGGGGGATCTCGCTGATGTTGATGGGGTGGTCGCCCAGGAAGACACGCTGATCGCGATCGATGGTGATGACCTGGTGTTCCTGGGTTGCCTCGCGCACGGTGCGCGTCTTCGGCACCGCGACGTCGATGCCAGACTGCAGCACCGGCGCGGTGAGCATGAAGATGACGAGCAGCACCAGCACAACGTCCACCAGGGGCGTGATATTGATATCCGCCATGGACGACTTGGTGCGGCCGCCGGAATCAGTAAACGCCACGGCCGGGCTCCTGCACCACCTCGCGGCCTGCGCGCTCGCGTTCCAATGGATCCTGCTGCGGGCGCAGAGTGATCTCTTCCATGCTGTTCAGCAATTCGCGGGCAAAGTCATCCATGCGCGAGCCGAACTCGCGGATGCGCGCCGAGAACTGGTTGTAGGCAACGACCGCGGGGACTGCTACGACGAGGCCTGCGGCGGTGGTGATAAGCGCCTCAGAGACGCCGGGCGCCACCGCGCGCAGAGTGGCCGCGCCGGCGGTGCCGAGCCCATGGAACGCCTTCACGATACCCATGACAGTGCCGAAAAGGCCGATGAAGGGAGAGGTGGCGGCAATGGTGGCCAACCAGGAGAGCCGCTGCTCCATGAAGGTGAGCGCTTCGCTCGACGCTGACTGGGCCGTGCGTTCGAGCGCGGTAATGTTGCGCGGTGGCCCGTAGCCTCCGGTCTGGCGTCGGTAGGTCTCATAGACCTCGTCAAAGACGTTCACCAGTGGGCTCGGCTTGTACTGCTCAGAGATAGCGCCGATCTCCTGCAAACGCGCTGCCTTGCGGAACGCGCGCAGGAAGGCCCGGCTTTGGCTACGGGCGCGGCGGAAACCAATCCACTTGCCAAGAATGATGGCCCAGGAGAAGAGACTAGCAAGTGCAAGGAGTCCGAGGACGGCAAGGGCAATGGGCCCGCTGGTCCGCAGCATCTCCAGGATCGCATCGCCGGAGTGCGGAGGAGGCACCGGAGCACCTTGGTCATCGCCCTGAAAGAGCAGGAGGATCGCGAAAAAGATCGGTTGGGCTGTCATCTGCGGCTCCTAGGAAGGGTAGCAGGAAGCAACCCCAGCGGATAGGGATTGCAAGGTGACGAAAGGGCTACTCCGGGCGGTCACGGAGTGGGGTAACACGGGAAGCATCTGGGTGCGTGACCTCTGCTATGCTCGCCCTCGGAAGAGCCTATGCTGCTGGAATTGCGAGCGGAAAATTACGCGGTAATCGATCATGCCACGGCCGTGCTGGGGCCGGGGCTGAATCTGCTGACTGGCGAGACCGGTGCGGGCAAGTCGATCCTGGTAGACGCGCTGGCGCTTCTGCTGGGCGGCAAAGGATCGAGTGACATGGTGCGTCACGGGGCGGAGAAGGCCGTTATCTCGTGCGTCTTCGAGGCCACCGAAGACGCGGACCGCATTTTGAAGACGCACGGCGTCGACGCTGAGGACGGCGAAATCTTGTTGCGCCGCGAGATCACCGCTTCCGGCAAGGGCCGCGTCTTCGTAAACAATCAACCTGCGACGGCAGCGGTGTTGAAGCTGCTGGCGCCGGAGCTGGCCTTGATTCATGCCCAATCGGAGACACTCGCCGGCTTCGACGGAACCCAGCAGCGCCTGCTGATCGATCGCTTCGCGAGCATCTCGACTGACGCGGTGGCTGCGGCGCACGCGGCGTGGCGCGAGCGCTCCGACAAACTGCACTCGCTGGAGAGCGACGAGCAGGAGCGGCTGCGCATGGCGGATCTGTGGCGCTTCCAGTCACGTGAGATTGACTCGGCCACGCTACGCGACGGGGAAGATGGGGAACTTGAGACAGAGAAGCGTGTGCTGAACAATGCGGAGAAGCTATACGCAGCCGCGATGGGAGCGTATGAGCAGCTTTACGAGGGCGGCAATGCAGCGGAGGCATCCCTGCGTGCGGCCGAACGTCATCTGGAAGAATTGGCGCGTTATGAGCCACGCTTTGGCGATGCCGCTCACCAGCTGGCTTCAGCACGCGCAACGGTGGAAGACGTTGCTGAGACGGTGCGCGACTTTGGCGACAGGATACAAGCGTCTCCCGAGCGGCTGGCCGATATCGAAGACCGGCTGGCACTGCTCGATCGGCTCAAGCGCAAGTATGGCGCGAGCGTGAGCGAGGTGATTGCCTATGGTCAGGATGTTGGCGCCAGGCTGAATGAAATTGAGAACCGCGACACCGTGCTGGTCGATCTGCGAAAGCAGCTTGCCGAGGCGGCAGCCAACTATCGCCACGAAGCGGAGATGCTGACGACGGCTCGCGCGGCCGCGGCGAAGAAGCTTGCGGGAATGGCCGAGCGGCAGATCAATGATCTGGCGATGAAGGCGCGCTTCGCCGTGGACGTGGATGCACATAAAGAAGAGGCGCATTGGACGGCCCATGGCTGGGACACGATCGCCTGTCAGATTGCGACCAATCCCGGTGAGCCGCTCAAACCGCTCGATCAGATTGCTTCCGGTGGTGAGATGAGCCGTGTTCTGTTGGCGTTGAAGGTCAGCGTGGAAGAGGGAGTTGCGCGTGCAGGCAAAGGGAAACGCAGGACACTCTTGCCGCGGACGCTGGTTTTTGACGAGATCGATATCGGGATCGGCGGTCGGGCCGCGGAGGCGGTGGGCAGGAAGCTTAAAGTGCTGAGCCGGTCACAGCAGGTGCTCTGCGTGACCCATCTGCCGCAGATCGCAGCTTTCGCCACGCAGCATTTTGTGGTCGAAAAGAACGAAGAAAAGGGCCGTACCCGCACAACTGTTCGCAGGCTGGAACAGGCTGAACGCGTCGAAGAAGTGGCCCGTATGCTGAGCGGCGCGAAGAGGTCGGAAACCTCTCTGCGCCACGCCGAGCAGATGCTTGCCGAGGCATCTGACGGGTGAGGGAATCAGCACTACAAATGGTGCAGTCTTTGACTGACAAGAGGAGACCCGCCCGGTATACTACGGATTGTGACTTCTTACTCGATCGAAGCCCCCGCCGCTGATCGCTCAGCCGCCGATTTGAACGCCACAAAACGGGTTATGCTCCTGAAGCCGCGCGGGTTCTGCGCTGGCGTGGTGCGAGCGGTGGATATCGTCCGAATCGCGCTCGAAACCTTTGGCGCTCCCATCTACGTTCGCAAGGAAATTGTTCACAATAGCTTTGTAGTGAATGAGTTAGCGGAAAAGGGCGCGATTTTTGTCGAAGATATCGACGATGTGCCGGAAGGCATGCGCGTGATCTATTCGGCGCATGGCGTGTCACCGGCCGTGCGGCAGCGCTCAAAAGAGCGCGGTCTCAAGGTGATTGACGCGACCTGCCCGCTGGTCACAAAGGTACACGTCGAAGCAGTAAAGTTTGCCAAGCAGGGCTACTCGCTGGTGCTGATCGGTCACCGTGATCACGACGAGATTGAAGGAACGCTTGGCGAGGCCCCGGATGTGACCCAGGTAGTTTCATCAGCGGAAGAGGTAGTGACGCTTCAGGTACCTGATCCCAATCGAGTGGCGTATCTAACGCAGACCACGCTGAGCCTCGATGAGGCGCGGGATATCATCCAAGCACTCAAGGAGAAGTTTCCGAACATCGTTGGACCACACTCGCAGGACATCTGTTATGCGACAGAGAACCGGCAGGTAGCCGTGAAGAACGTGGCCCATGAGGCGGATCTGGTTCTGGTGGTGGGGTCCACAAATAGCTCGAATTCGAATCGGCTGGTCGAGGTTTCGCGCAACCTGAACACGGTCGCGCATCTCATAGACAACTCAAACGCGATCCAGCCAGCGTGGCTTGAGGGTGTTTCGACGGTTGCCGTCACGGCAGGCGCGTCCGCGCCGGAGATTCTGGTTTCTGAAGTGGTTGCATATCTGCGGGATAAAGGTTTTGGGACGGTCGACGAAGTGGAAGTGATGCCGGAGAATGTACGGTTTGGACTTCCGGCGGAGATCGTGCAGGCGATAGGACCGGCGGCTGTCGCCGCCCGTTAAAGCCGTTACCTGTCGCTGCGAGATGGTTGGAGATTTGGCGCGGCCTTTGTCTTAGGGGCCACAGCATCTGTTGATCGGTCAACATGTACAGCAAAAGTGCTTCAGCTGCGAAAGAGATGGCATGAATCAATCTGTGGATGAGAACCCGCTGGGGGCTCCTGTGCAGCAGATGCAGCCGCCCGCCGCACAGCCAAAGTTTGGGCGCATAGATGCCGGACTGGACCAGGTAGACGAAGCAGTCGAGGCTTCAAAACAGCACATCTTCGAGATGCAGCAGGAGGACGGCCACTGGGTCGGCGAGCTGGAGGCCGATGGCATGCTGGAGGCGGACTACATCTTCCTTCATGTGCTGCTGGAAACCGTGGATCCCAAAATTCGGGGACGCATGCAGCGCGCGCTCACCGAAATGCTGCGTTATCAGAACGAAGATGGCAGTTGGAGCATATATCCCGGTGGCCCCGGCAACATCAGCCTGGCGGTGAAATGCTATTTTGCCTGCAAGCTGATGGGCATCTCTGCGGAAGAGCCCTTGATGGTGAAGGCGCGTGCCTGGATCCGGGCGCACGGCGGAGTCGTGAAGTGCAATACGTTCACGAAGATCTATCTTTGCGCGCTGGGGCAATACGACTACGATGCCGTCCCGGCCATTCCGCCGGAGATTGTGCTCGCGCCAAAGTGGTTCTACTTCAATATCTACGAAATATCCTCATGGTCTCGCGCAATCCTTGTTCCGCTATCGATCGCTTACGCCAAGAAGCCGTTCAAGAAGATTCCGGTAGAACGGGGCATTGATGAGTTGTTCGTCGGCGGCCGGGACAAAGGCAGCCTGAAGCTGCGCTGGAATCGCGACAAGGTTGTCAGCTGGCGAAATTTCTTCCTCATGCTGGACCGCATGGTGCACTGGGCAGAGCGCGTGCACATCCGTCCGCTACGCGCAATGGCACTGCGCAGGGCGGAAAAATGGATGCTTGAACGCTTCGAGATGTCCGATGGCCTAGGCGCGATCTATCCCGCGATGATGAACGCGATCATCGCGCTCCGTGTACTTGGCTATTCGGAAGATGATCCGCATTTCATCCGGGCCATGGATGAGTTTGAAAAGCTCGGCATTGACGAGCCCGAGGGCACACCGGATTACGCAGAGCCAACCTTCCGCATGCAACCCTGTGTCTCGCCCGTGTGGGACACGGCGCAGATGGTCTATGCATTGGGCGAAGCTGGTGTCTCGCGGACTGATCCGCGCCTGTTGAAGGCCGCGGACTGGATGCTCGCGAAGGAGGTCCGGCACAAAGGCGATTGGGCGGTGAAGGTGCGCAATGCGCAGCCCGGCGGCTGGTACTTCGAATACAACAACGAGTTCTATCCCGACACGGATGATTCCGCGCAGGTGCTGCTGGCTCTGAATAAGGTCGATAATCCACGCGAACGCTACCAGTACGACGTATCCCGTCGCGCGATCGAATGGATCTTTGCCATGCAGTGCAAGAACGGCGGCTGGGCGAGCTTCGATAAGAACAACACGAAGATGATCTTCCAGCACATTCCGTTTGCCGACCATAACGCAATGCTGGACCCGCCAACTGTGGACATCACGGGACGCATCCTGGAGATGCTGGCGACGTATGGTTACACGCGCAGGGACAAGCGCATTGAGCGAGCGATTCAATTCGTCCTGAAGGAACAGGAGCCGGATGGAAGCTGGTTTGGCCGTTGGGGTGTGAATTACCTCTACGGCACCTTCCTTGTATTACGCGGACTCGAAGCGATCGGAATGTGGAACCACGAGCCCGAGATTCAGCAGGCGGCAGAGTGGATCCGTTCTGTGCAGAACGCGGACGGCGGCTGGGGCGAGAGCTGCCACAGCTACGACGATCCGGTCACCCGCGGCGTGGGTGTGAGCACGCCCTCGCAGACGGCGTGGGGGATCCTCGGGTTGCTTTCTGCGGGTGATACCCGTAGCGACTCCGTTGCCAAGGCCGTGCGCTGGCTGTTGGAACGGCAGCGCGCGGACGGCTCCTGGGACGAGAGCATGGGTGAAGGTAAGACCCGTGAGGCCATCATCACCGGCACTGGCTTCCCGCGTGTCTTCTACCTCGCATACCACACCTATCGCGATGTCTTTCCATTGCTGGCCCTGACGAACTATCGCCGGGCCATGAGCGCGCCGGCCGAGTAGTACGGCAGGAGCCACAGACTCAGACGCCAAGGCGTCGACGGAGAAACGCAACTATGGCAGTACCGATTTCGCAAATGTGGACCGTAGCCACCTATGTACTGAAGCAGCGGGTGCGCGGCCACGAGCGCTACCCACTGGTTCTGATGCTGGAACCGCTGTTCCGCTGCAACCTGGCGTGTGCCGGTTGCGGAAAGATTCAGTATCCCGCCCACATCCTCAAGCAGGAGCTGACTCCGGAGGAGTGCTTCCGTGCCGTGGAGGAATGCGGGGCGCCGATGGTTTCCATCCCCGGCGGCGAGCCCTTGATGCACCCACAGATCGTTGAGATCGTCGAAGGGCTGATCGCGCGCAGGAAGTACATCTACCTGTGCACGAACGCGCTGCTGCTGAAAGAGAAGATCGGACTCTTCAAACCCAGCAAGTACCTTACCTTTTCTGTCCATCTGGATGGCCAAAAAGAGCACCATGACTTGTCGGTCTGCCGCGAGGGAGGGTATGACCAGGCGGTTGCTGGCATCCGCGAAGCGGTTGCCCGTGGTTTCCGCGTCACGACGAACACAACACTGTTCGACGGTGCGGACCCCAATAGCGTGCGCGCCTTCTTCGATGAGGTGATGTCGTTCGGTGTTGAAGGTATGGTTCTGAGCCCGGGCTACACCTACGACAAGGCTCCGGACCAAAAGCACTTCCTCGGCCGTGCGCGCTCGCGCAGACTATTCCGCGCGATCCTGTCCAACCGCAGGAAAGAATGGAAGTTCAATATGTCGCCGCTGTTTCTCGAGTTCCTGATGGGAAAGCGCGACTATCAATGCACCCCCTGGGGTTCGCCCGCATTCAACATCTTTGGCTGGCAGAAACCCTGCTACCTGCTGCAGGATGGTTATGCCGATTCGTATCGCGAGCTGATTGAAACCACGGACTGGAGCCACTACGGTACTGAGAGTGGCAATCCGAAGTGCGCGAACTGCATGGTGAGCTGCGGCTATGAGCCGTCCACGGTACATCATGGCTTCACCTCTTTGTCAGGCTTCTGGGGTATGGTCAAGGCCACTCTTTCCAGCACGTATTCGGATCGTGGTGCATTGGACCTGCTGAATCAGCCACTGGAGCATGGCCGGACACCCTTGGTGCAGATCGCCTCGTCGCGGAGCAATGAACTGGAAGGATCGCACGTATGAGCGAGCAGATGACCGCGCCCGCACCTCCGCCGGACACGCAGGAGGTGGCAGCAGGTTTTGAGCACGAGCAATTGGAAGGCTGGATCCCGCAACTGACCGGCGAAGAAGATTTGCGCATCGCTCTCGAAAAGGCCTTCGACTATCGTGGCGATATTCAACTGACGTTGAAGGACGGTAGTGTAATTGAAGGCTATGTATTCGACCGCCGCTCTGCCGCTACGCTCGCTGGCTCTGCGGTGCGAGTGATCCCGGCCAAAGAGCGGAGCAAGCGCACTATCAGCTACGCGGACATTGCCGCTCTCGCCTTTACCGGGCGTGATACTGCCGCAGGTAAGAGCTTTGAAGCCTGGATGAAGAAGTATCGGGAGAAGAAGGCTGCCGGAGAAAAGGGAATCGGCATCGAGGCGGAAAAACTCGATTAACGGGTTGTTACGCGTCGAGAGGGTTTCGGAGCGCGTCTCAAAGATGGTCGCTTGATCACGCATGAACGTCTTCCTGACAGGGGCAACCGGTTTTGTTGGCAGTCATGTGGCGCATGCTTTTGCCGCTCAGGGTGCCCGGCTGCGCCTTCTTATTCGCTCCACCAGCCGCCTCGATAATCTGGAAGGTGTATCTGCCGAAACGGTGACCGGCGATCTTCGCAACCCGGACACCTTTCGTTCTGCGCTTGGTGACTGCGATGTTCTGGTTCACGTGGCGGCGGATTATCGTCTATGGGTGCGTGACCCACAGGCGATGTACGAGGCGAATGTAGACGGAACACGCAATCTGTTGGCGCTCGCACGGGAGCTTGGTGTAACAAAGGCTGTTTACACGTCGAGCGTGGCGACCATGGGCTTCCGCGAGGATGGCACGATCGTGGATGAAAATACGCCTGTCTCGCTCGACGACATGATCGGGCACTACAAGCGTTCGAAGTACCTCGCGGAGCAAGAGGCGGTTGCCGCGGCACACGACGGTCAGCACGTGATCGTGCTGAATCCGACTACGCCGGTCGGCGCAAACGACATCAAGCCCACGCCGACAGGGCAAATCGTCGTCGATTTTCTCAACCGCAAGTTCCCGGCCTATGTCGAGACGGGCCTGAACCTTGTCGATGTGGCTGAAGTGGCGCGCACGCATGTTGCGGCCGTGGAGCGTGGGCAGCCCGGCGAGCGGTACATCCTGGGTGGCGAGAATCTCTCGCTCAAGCAGATACTGGACAAGATGTCTGCGATCACTGGTCTGCCATCCCCAAGCATGAAGGTGCCGCATTCGGTGGCGATGGCGTTCGCCTTCTTTGACGAGACAATTACGGGCCGGCTGCGTGGCAAGGAGCCGCGCGCTACGGTGGAGGCGGTGCGGATGGGAAAGAAAAAGATGTTTGCCTCCTCAGCGAAGGCAGAGCGTGATCTGGGATTCCGGATCGTGCCGGTCTATACGGCGCTACGATCCGCCATCGATTGGTTTCGCGCACACGGATACGCGCCTGCCACATGAGCTATCGGATCGGTATCATTGCTGCGCTTGCCGGAGAGTTGAAGCCCTTGGTGCGCGGTTGGTCACGACAGGCGAATGGTGCGTTTTTCACTCAGCGCGGGGATGTGGCGGCGATTGCGGTTGCCGAGGGCATGGGAGGCGCGCGTGCGGAACAAGCAGTGGCGATCGCGGAGATAGATGGCCCTCTGGACGCATTGGCGTCGATCGGCTGGGCGGGCGGAGCCTCTTGCGGAATACAGCCGGGAACAGCTTACGAGGTGGGTGAGGTGATCGATGCGGTGAGCGGCGAACGCTATGCCGCGTCAACGGAAGCGAGTCCCATCAAGCTGGTAACGCTGGATCACGTCGCCGGACGGGACGAAAAACGCCGTATGGCAGAAATGTATGGTGCATCGCTGGTGGACATGGAGGCGGCAACTGTCGCCAGGCTGGCACGCACCAGAGGCATTCCGTTCTACTGCTGGAAGACGGTAACCGATATTGCCACCGAGGAACTGCCGGATTTTAATTTCTTTCTGGACGAGGAGAAGCAGTTGCGCACTGGGCGGCTGGCCACATACGCTTTGACTCGGCCACGCTATGTGGCGCCTCTGCTGCGGATGGGAAAAAACAGCAAGAGCGGCGCGGATGCGCTGGGTCAGGCTCTCCGCCGATGGATCGATGAAGGAAAGTATGCAGACAGCAACGGTTGAGAAAGAATTAGACCATTCGCACCGTATTCCGGAGACAATGCAGGCGGCGGTCTATCGCGGCGTCAACGATGTGCGGGTGGAGACGGTACCGGTGCCGCGGATCGGCCCTGGCGAAGTGCTTCTTCGCGTGGCGACCTGCGGCGTCTGCGGAACCGATCTCAAGAAGATCCACACCGGCTCCCACTCAGCACCCCGCATCTTCGGCCACGAAACGGCGGGTGTCATCGCCGCCGTGGGAGAGGGCGTGCAGGGCTTTGAAGTCGGCGATCATGCCTCTGTCTTTCACCACGTGCCATGCGGCTCCTGCTACTACTGCCGCAAAAAGACCTTCGCGCAGTGTCCCTCCTATAAGAATGTGGGGTGTACGGCCGGTTTTGAACCTTCCGGAGGAGGCTTCGCGGAGTATGTGCGGGTCATGGACTGGATTGTGCGCCACGGTCTGGTGAAAGTGCCGGCGGACGTGCCGTTTGAACAGGCAGCGTTTATTGAGCCGCTGAACACCACATACAAGGGCGTACGATCGCTTCGTCTTCAACCAGATGAAACCGTGCTGGTGATAGGACAAGGTCCGATCGGCATCCTTTTGGCCACGCTTGCCAAGCGCACCGGGGCCAAGGTTGTGACTTCGGATCTCTATCCCCAGCGTCATTCTGTGGCGCGCACCTACGGGCTGGAGCATCCAATCGACGCCAGCACAGAAGATGTTGTGGCGCGCATTCGAGAGGAGAGCGAGGGCCGCGGCGCCGATGCCGTTCTGCTGGCTGTGGGCGGCAATTCGCTGATTCGCACCGCAATCGACGCGGCGCGACCGGGAGGCCGCATCATGTTGTTTGCGCAGACGCAGCACGGAGAGGCTATCTTCGATCCGGCCGTGGTTTGTATGGACGAGAAGACCTTAATGGGTTCGTACAGCTCTTCTGCCGAGATCCAGGATGACGGTGTACGGATGGTGGTGGAGGGGTACACGCAGGGCTACGACCTGACACGGCTTATTTCACACCGGTTTCCGTTGTCTCGCGCAGGAGAGGCAATTGCGTTTGCCTCTGAACCGCACCCGGATTCCATGAAGATCATGATTGAGCCAGGAAGCTAACGCCAGGCACAATCTGAGAAAATAGGGCAATGGCGACAGGCATGCAGGCAGCCGTTCTTTACGGCAAGGAAGATGTCCGGATCGAGGATGTGGAACGGCCTTCGCCCGCAGCGGGTGAGATCGTCGTGCGCGTCAACGCCGCCTTGACCTGCGGAACGGACCTGAAGACCTATCGCCGTGGCTATCACGCCAAGATGCTGAACATGCCCGCCCTCTTTGGACATGAGCTGGCAGGCGTGGTGGCTGCTGTGGGGGAGGGAGTTTCCGTCGTTTGTCCCGGAATGCGGGTAGTGGCGCTGAATTCCGCACCCTGCGACCGCTGTTACTGGTGCCAGCGCGATCAGCAGAACCTCTGCGAAGACCTTCTCTTCAACAATGGTGCTTATGCCGAGTGGATCCGCGTGCCGGCGCGCATCGTGGAAAAGAATACGCTGGAGATTCCAGCCCATGTGACAGACGAGCACGCGGCTCTGACTGAACCACTGGCGTGCGTTCTGCGGGGACTCGAGGAGAGCCGTGCGCAGCTGGGCGACACAATGGCGGTGATCGGCGCGGGGCCGATCGGTTTGATGATGATCCATGCCGCGGCCCTCGCTGGTGTCCACGTAATCGCCGTGGTGAAACATGATCAGCAGGTAACGGCGGCGATGCGGCTGGGTGCGCAACATGTTGTGCAGACGACCAAAGTCAAGGACTCCATTGCGGCGGTGCGTGCGTTGACACCCGACCGCCGCGGGGTCGATATCGCGATTGAGGCCGTGGCGCTGCCGCTGACCTGGCAGTGGGCAGTGGAAATGGTGCGAAGAGGCGGCCTGGTGAACTTCTTCGGCGGCCCAGCCAAGGGAACGCGTGTCGATCTGGATACCAATCATCTGCACTACAACGATATCGAGCTCAAGGCGAGCTTCCACCACACGCCTGCGGTTTGCCGCAGAGCGCTTGCGCTGATTGCCAATCCAGCTTTCGATGCGGACGCGTTCATCACCGGGCACGCCCCATTGCGCGATCTGGTTTCCGTATTTCAGGGAATGATGCGCCGCACCAACGAGATCAAGACGGTGATTCTGCCATGACGGCAGCGCAGCATACAGTCACGGATACGACTGCACTGGCAGAGCAAGAGTGGACATCGCTTCCATCCTCGCATCGGACGCCGGATCGCACCCGGACATGCCCTTACTCTGCCAACCCGGTTGGCCGTCTGGTGTTGTATGCGTGTGGCTACCGCGATGATGAACGCTTTGCCTTGTCCGATGAGACATGCAGCGCGCTGCAGCTTGCAAACTTCTGGCAGGATATCCGTGCGGACTTTGCACATGGCCGGGTTTCCCTTCCACAGGATGCGATGGCGGCGCCGGGAGTGGACGAGGTGACACTCGCAAATCAACAGGCGACGCCGGCAAGTCGTGCGCTGTTAGGAGAGCAGATTGCTCACATGCGAGCGAGGTTTGCGCGCGCAAAGCAGATCGGCACGGTGAATCGGGAACTCGCGGTGGACTTAGACCGCGGTGGTGTCGAGATTTTGCGTGCAATCGAGGCGCGCAAGTATGACGTACTGCCGGCGCGGCCGACAATATCGAAGCCGCGTAAGCCGATGTTGCTGCTGCATGCGCTGGCTCGCAGGTTTGTGCTCGGAATGCGGCCAGCAGGAACGATGGCTTGACACAATCGCAACCGATAGAAGCGGCCTACGCAACGTGCCGGGAGATCGCCAGGCGAGAGGCCAAGAACTTTTACTACGCCTTTGTCGCACTGCCTGCGCATAAGCGCGATGCCATGTGCGCCATCTACGCATTCATGCGGCATGCCGATGACATCTCGGATGATGAGTCGAAGGACCACGCAACGCGGCGCACGGAGCTGACGGAGTGGACAGACGCATGGCGTAGTGGAACGGATACGACTGATCCGGTCTTCGTTGCAGTCCGAGACGCGCAGCGGCGCTTCAACATTCCGGACGAGCTGCTGGAGCAATTGGTAGAAGGCACTGCAATGGATCTGCGGCCGGAGGCGACGAATCGGCGTGGAGCAGACGGGTTGGACACGTTCGCGACATTCACAGATCTCTACAGATACTGCTACTACGTCGCCTCTGTGGTGGGCCTGGTTTGCATCCGGATTTTTGGGTTCAGCGATCCCGCTGCGGAACGGCTGGCAGAGGAGACCGGCATAGCCTTTCAGTTGACCAATATTCTGCGCGATGTGCGCGAAGACGCGGACCGTGGGCGCGTATACATCCCGTCCGACGATCTAAAAGCTTGTGGCACAAGCGCTGTCGAGTTAGCCCGTGTGAAGGCAGGAAGGGAACTCACCGAGCCGCAACGGCTGGCGCTGGCTGGCGTGGCGAGGCGGGCACGCGCCTACTACAAGTCCGCAGATCGATTGCTCCCGCTAATCCACGCGGATAGCCGTCCCGCGTTGCGGGTCCTGGTAAAAATCTATTCGCGGTTGCTGACAAAGATCGAAACGAGACGCTTTGAGGTCTTTACGTCTCGCGTGCAGGTGTCGACCTGGCAGAAACTCCTGATTCTTTCCCGTGGCATGGCGCAGATGATTGCGCTGCGTCTTCGGAGTGGCGCGCGATGAGCCGCCTGGGAGGTACACGCCGGGTTTCGGTGGTTGGCGGCGGCGTCGCAGGACTGGCGGACCGCCTCTGTTATGCAAGCGGGCCACGATTCATCCAAGCAATGGCGCCCTTAATTGAGGCGGAGGAGCCTTCATGGAGTTTCAGCCGATAGAAGACTACGGCGTGATTGGCAACATGCGCTCGATCGCCCTGGTGGGAACGCAAGGATCCATCGATTTCATGTGTTTTCCGCGCTTTGATTCGCCTTCGGTGTTTGCGGCATTGCTCGATCCGCAAAAGGGTGGCTTCTTCTGTATCCGGCCGGAGCTGGACGGAGAAAACAGCAAGCAGCTCTACCTGCCCGAGACCAACGTTCTAATGACCCGCTTTCTTTCCGAAAGCGGCATCGCCGAGATCACCGATTTCATGCCAATTCTCAAGGACGATGTGCCGAACCAGTTGATTCGGAGCGTCTCCGTCGTCCAGGGCGAGATCAGCTTCAAGCTCGAATGCAAGCCGGGCTTCGATTACGCCCGCCGCAAACACACGGTGGAACGTCGCGGCAACTCTGTCACATTTCGGCCCGAAGGCGATGGCATTCTCCCGATGGTGCTGCAGGCTTCGATCCCACTTGAGGTGAAATACGACGGCGTCGTGACGACCTTCGCGATGCAGGAGGGAGATCAGCTCTATTTTCTCTTCAGCGAAGATTGCCCCGAAATGGAGACGGTTCTGAATGAGCAGTTGATGAAGCAGCGATTCGACGAGACGGTAGATTTCTGGCGCAAGTGGTCAGGGAAATCGCGCTACAGCGGCCGCTGGCGGGAGACGGTCAACCGCTCTGCGTTGACACTCAAACTGATGCAGGATCACGAGTACGGATCGATCGTTGCCTCGCCAACATTTGGGCTGCCAGAACATCCAGGTGGAGAGCGCAACTGGGACTACCGATACACGTGGCTGCGCGATGCGTCGTTCACGTTGTACGCCATGATGCGCCTAGGTTACGTGGAGGAAGCGAAACAGTTTCAGACATGGCTGGCTTCATTGCTGAACTACGATTCCGAGCAGGGTCCGCTGCAGGTTCTGTACGGCATTGACGGGCGCCACGAGGTACCGGAGGAGACGCTCGATCACCTGCGCGGTTACATGGACTCCCGCCCGGTGCGTATCGGCAACGCGGCCTACAGCCAGCTGCAACTGGACATCTACGGCGAGATGATGGATGCCGCTTATCTGGCAAGCAAGTATGGGGAGGCCACCAGCTATGACGGCTGGCTCTCCATGAAGCGCATCCTGGAGTGGCTGTCGAAAAACTGGAAACGGCCCGACGAGGGCATCTGGGAGGTGCGCGGCGGCCGGAACAACTTCCTGCACTCACGGCTCATGTGCTGGGTAGCCTTTGACAGGGCCATTCGGCTCGCAGACAAACGCTCGCTTCCCGGTCCAGTCGATTGGATGATCGCGACGCGCGATGCGATTGCCGACGATATACACGGCAACTTCTGGAGCGAAGAGCGCAAGTCTTTCGTACAACACCAGGGTTCGACGGATCTGGATGCAGCCGTCCTTCTGATGCCGCTGATGCGCTTTATCAGTCCTACAGATCCGCGCTGGGTGGCCACCCTCAAGGCGATCGAAGAGGAATTGACCGTCGACACTCTTGTCTACCGCTACAAGACGGAGAGCGGCGTAGATGGCCTTGCCGGGACAGAAGGTGCCTTTACCGCCTGCTCCTTCTGGTTCATCGAGTGCCTCGCTCGCTCCGGAGAAGTCGACAAGGCGCGCCTTCTCTTTGAAAAGATGCTGGGCTATGCCAACCACGTCGGGCTCTATGCGGAGGAACTCGGTCGCAGTGGCCAGCACCTTGGGAACTATCCGCAGGCGTTGACACACCTGGCACTGATCAGTACGGCGACCTATCTGGATCGAGCGCTTTCCGGTGATCTGCCTACATGGAGGTAAAAACGCGGCGAGGTAACGGTACCTACCCCACCCCTGCGGTGCGGGAGGCTATGTTCTAACTGGCTTAAAATCTGCAACTTAAGCCATCTGTCAAAGGCTAAAAATGTCTAAACAAAAGACTTAGCCGTAAAAGTGTCATTCTATTGGGGTTATTGCCCTCTCCCAGCGCACTTGACTGCACATCACATTTGCCCTATTTCAAGCGTTGCAAATTGCAACATGGAATATGGCAGGATTTTGCCACCAAGATGGATACAGTTCCATTTTGAGACCGTCGGCCAAGAACCCGTGACCGTCTGGCGTGACGTGCGTTCTTTCCAACTATCCGAAAGGCCCTTCGCTCATTGAGTGACTCGGCCTGCTATCGCCAATCGAGGTACGACTAGCAACTATCAAAATGGCAGCAGCCCGGCGAGCAACAGGTCCGGCTCTCCATGAGTGTTGGCGAGTGTAAGTGCTGTCTCGCTGAGCGCTTGGGCATGCCAGGTTACTGTCGTCATTTGGATGGACGCAGCCTTCGTGCCAGGCCCTGTTACACTCTTACGGCGATCCACCTGTTCATCCGAAAGACCTTCAGAAAAGACCGAGGGTTGGCTCAGCTTCTATGCAGCTTTTTCGAGTTGTCCGGCCATTCCTTGGCTTTGTTCTGCTTCTTTGTTCTCTGCCTGTGTTCGCCCAGGGACCCGCGCCGCGGTTGGGAAAAGGCATTACTGATACCGCTCGCGTAGCGCTCTCGGAGTCGCGCACCCCACGCGTGCATGCCGCGCAGGACCTCGGCCCGGTGTCACCGGATATGGCTGTGCCGGGCATTACGCTGGTCTTTCGACGCTCGGCTATGCAGGAAACCGCGCTGGAAGGTCTGCTCGCCGCGCAACAGAATCCAGCCTCACCGCTGTATCACCGCTGGCTGACCCCAGAGACGTTCGCCGCTCGCTTCGGTGTCGCCGATAGTGACATCCTAGCTGCTGAGAGTTGGCTGGTTTCGCATCGTTTTCACATCGACAATGTGGCGCGCAGCCGGGATCGAATCACATTCTCCGGAACTGCCGCACAGGTGCAAGCGGCGTTTGGTGCGGAGCTGCATCATTACCGGGCAGAAGGCGAATTGCACTTTGCACCCGCGTCTGACCTGACCTTGCCCGCAGAACTCGCTTCTGTAACAACCGCCGTACTCCACATTTCCGATTTTCGGCCTAAACCTAACGTCAGAGCGATGGCCGGAGCCCACCCGGATTTCACCGCGTTTCCAACGCAGGCGCACTATCTAACCCCGAACGACGTCCGCACGATGTATGACGTCAAGCCCGATAACTACTCCTATGGCAACGGTCAGGGGTTAGCGGTCGTCGGCCAATCCTTCGTAGACAGATCAAGTATCGGAACCTTTCAAACATTTCTGACTCAGTACACCCCGATAAATCCTGTCCTGGTTCCAGGCTCCGGTGTAGAAGCTATCTCGCCGGGGGATCAGAGCGAATCGGAGATTGATCTCGAATACTCATCCGGCATTGCTCAAAGTGCGAACATCTTCTTTGTCTTTGTGGGCGCCAATCAGAACTACAGTGTCATGGATGCCCTGAGCTTCGCTATTACCCAGCGGATCGCTCCTGTCGTGAGTATCAGCTATGGCATTTGCGAAACCCTGCTAACCCCGAGCGGGCTCGACCAGTACAACGCACTGTTTGAAGAGGCCTCGGCGCAGGGTCAGACCCTGGTCGCTGCCGCAGGGGATAGCGGATCTACAGCTTGTGCGCCATACTCCTCGGCTCAAGGAGTCACTCCGGTTGAGCAGCAGGCACTATCGGTAAGTTTTCCGGCAAGCAGTCCGAATGTCACCGCGGTTGGCGGCACACAGATGGCTGCCGGAACCTTCGCCGCAGGGGACAGCCCTTATTAGTCGAGCGCCGGCAACTACTTTGTTACCCCCTCGCTACTGTCCTATGTTCCGGAGGTGGTCTGGAACGAGGGTTCGCCCGCGCATGGCATTGCTGCCGGAGGCGGAGGCACGAGCGTTCACTTTCCCCGGCCCGCATGGCAGAGCGCTTATCCGGGTATGCCGACAGGAACCTATCGGCTGCTGCCTGATATCGCCCTGCAGTCTTCCATTGCCAGTCCCGGCTTCCTACTTTGTACCAGCGACCCCGCGATGCTCAATGCAGAGGGTCAGACAACCGGTTGCAGTGACGGGCTTATTGGCAGCAATAACAAGTACACGTTAGCGGGCGGTACAAGCTTCGCGGCCCCCATCTTCGCGGGATTCGTAGCACTTCTGAATCAGACCGAGAATGCAAATGGTCAGGGAAACATCAATCCCGAGTTGTATAGCCTGGCGGCGGGTTCCGGCTCCGTGTTCCACGACATCACCACTGGAACGATCGCCTGTGTGGCCGGCGCTACTGGTTGTGGGAGTGCTGGCCCAGTCGGCCTATGCAGCGACGGCCAGTTATGACGAAGCGACAGGCCTGGGAAGTATAGATGCAACCGCGCTGATGACCGCCTGGCCCGTGAGTAGCACCGCCGGTCTCGAGCCCACGTTGATATCTTTCGATACGAGCCCAACGACTGCTACACCAGGTGAGACTGTTCCCATCAAGGTCATTGTGTCCTCTCTTTGGGGAGGGCCCCACCGGCACTGTACCTACCGGCGGTGTCTCTGTTTCGGTAGATGGCGCAATCGTAGATTCATCCCTGACGTTCTCGAAACCTTTTCCAGGCTACCCACAGATGGGCGCGGAGTACGATCTCGTCGCTCCGGCAACCGCTGGTTCTCATCTGATTGCCTTCAGCTATCCCGGGAATGCGACGCAAGCCCCGTCCTCTGCGATATACACCGTGATGGTTGGGAACGTGACTGCGAGCGGAGGCATGACCCTAAGTGCGGGGAACTTAACGATCACAAACGGCAGTACGGGAAGCACAAAGGTGACTGTGACTCCCACCGGCGGTTACAACGGCAGGATGGTGTGGTCGCTGGCTGCCACTGCGTCCAGTAACCCCTCCAGCAATTTGACTGCCTGTTATTCCATCGCCTCTTTACCAGTCAACGGTATCAGTACGACAAATCTCACGATCGGCATCGGCACAGCCTGCCAGTCAGCCGCGCCCGCCAGCGGCTCGGCCTTCCGCACGCTGAGCCGGCGCATTGCTGCGAACGGTGGGACTCGCGCTCACTGGAGCGGCGCAACGGCTACAGGTGTATACGCCTGTGCCCTGATTTGCGGATGCCTTGTGGGATCGCGGCGCAAGTGGCGCCTTTCACTGCCGGTCGTGGTATTCCTGCTGCTTCCATTCGCGGGCGCGAACATGATCGGCTGTGGGGGCGGCACAAAGAGCACGAGCCCGCCTACAACAACTCCCACAGCCACGACCTATACGCTTACTTTGTCAGGCACCGACTCCGTCAACAACGCGATTACAGGTTCAACGAACTTCACGCTAACCGTGGATTGACGCTGTTCCTCGCATGTTTTGCGCCGTAGGCCTCTAATTCGCTTGCATTTGGGTCTGTGAATTCGTGTCCAGACCAACTCTCCTGGTGATAACTCGCCGAGTCAGTCATTGGCATCATTCCTCAAATAGCCATTCCCCGTTAGTGCTTGAGCAGCGCTACCCCGCAACAGACAAAGATCGCCGCTACCCAGCGGCGGCGGTCGACACGCTCTTTGAGGAAGATGCGGGCGGCGATGGCGTTGGTCACGAAGGTGAGCGAGCCGGCGGCTGGCGCGACCAGGCTGACATCCGCATGACTCAGCGTGAAGAGAAGAGAGAAGAAGCTGACCGCCATGATGGCGAAGCCGCTGAGAAAGCGGACGTTGCGGAGCACGGTGAAGATCGCGCTCAAGAGTCCGCCGCGCGCCATGATCGCATCGAAATCCCCAATCTGCCGGAATGCGGAGGCTATAAGGATGTCACCCGCTGTGGCAGTCGTGACATTCACTGCCAGCATGGCAGCGAGTGCGAGACCGGAATCAGGCGCGATCATTGCTTCGCTCCATTTGAGATCATCGCTCTCGCTCCAGGCTGCGCGACGGGCATGGCAGCCGTGGAGTCCGGCAGTACTGCTGTTTCATCCACGGGATGCTCAGTATAGACGGGCCCCCGTGCGACGAAGCCGACGCCGGCCACGATGCAGAAGATGCCAAGCCAGCGCGCGGGTGTGATCTGTTCATGCAGCCAGAAGCGGGACAGCAGCGCGACGACGACGTATGCCAGCGAGCTGGCGGGAAGCACGAATGTGACGTCTGCCCAGGAGAGCGCGCTCAGGTAAGAGGCGAAGAATCCGATGAGGAGAACGATGCCCACGAGAACCCAGGGTATCTTCAGCGCAAGAAGCAGCGTGCTGGGATGGTGTAAAGAAACCGGCCCGAGCTGCTTCATGCCGACGGCGAGGAAGGTGTCACCCAGCGCCGAGGTGAGCGTGATGATGGCGAGGATGATGTATCGACGTAGGGTCATCAGCGGACGGTGAGCGCAAGAGGCGGCCCGGAGGCCGCCTCGCAATTGAGGTGCAGGACGCCGATCAGACTCCGGCGTTCACGACCGGCGTGGGCTTCGTTGCCTGCTGTTGCTTGGTGTCCTTCACGATCTTGTTGCGCTGCGCGCGGAGCTTCATGAAGCTTTTGGCTTCCTGATAGAGACGCGGCACATCGCGGTTCACGATGGCCTTCCAGACGACGCGTGCCGCCGCCTTGGGGCGGAAGTAATACTCGTCGTAGAAGCGGTGGACCATTTCGAGCACATACTCGGCCGGCAGGCCGGGATACTCGATGTGAGCCATCTGATGCCCGCCCGCGTCCGACATGTTGTGATTGGTAATGAAGCCATTCTTTTCCGCGAAGTCGTAGAACTCGGTGCCCGGATAGGCGTGCGCGATGGAGACCTGAATGGTCTCGCAATCCAGGGACTTGGCGAAGTTGATGGTGTTGCGAATCGACTCCCTAGTCTCGCCCGGCAGGCCGAGGATGAAGTCGGCATGGATGGTGAGGCCGAGGTCGTGGCAGTCCTTGGTGAAGGCACGGGCACGTTCGACTGTGGCGCCCTTCTTGATGTTCTTCAGGATCTGCGGATCGCCGGACTCGTAACCCACGATCAGCAGGCGGCATCCGGCATCTTTCATCGCCTTCAACGTTTCGCGGTCGGTGGTGACGCGCGAGGTGCAGGACCAGGTGATGCCGAGCGGCTTGAGCTTCTCGCAGAGCTCGACAGTGCGCGCCTTCTGGATGTTGAAGGTGTCGTCGTCAAAGAAGAACTCCTTCACATGCGGGAAGTTCTCCTTTGCCCATTTCATCTCGGCAGCCACATCGTCGGTGGAGCGCTTGCGCCAGGCGTGTCCGCTGAGCGTCTGCGGCCACAGGCAGAAGGTGCATTGAGCGGGGCAGCCGCGCGTCGAGTAGAGCGCGATGTACGGATGCAGCAGGAAAGGGACGTTGTAACGCGTCACATCCATATCGCGCTTGTAGATCTTGGTGGCCCAGGGCATCGCATCCAGATCTTCGAGCTGCGGACGATCGGGAGTGTGCGCGATCGTGCCATCGGCGTTGCGATAGCTGATGCCGAGGATCTCGGGGAGAGGCTTGCCGTTGGCGAACTCCACCACCGACATGTCGAACTCGCGGCGGCAGATGAAGTCGATGACCTGACACTCGTTGAGAGCGCGGTCGGGCGATGTGGTGACCGGCGGTCCGACGAAAGCAATCTTGATCGAGGGGTTCGCAGCCTTGATGGCCTGGGCTAATCCGTGGTCGCCGGCCCAGCCCACGGTGCTGGTGAAGAGCACCAGGAACTCGAAGCCTTTCGCGATCTCAATGGTCTCTTCGGCAGAGACGTGGTGTGGCGGAGCATCGAGCAAGCGCGAACCTTCGAGCAAGCCGGCGGGATAGGCGAGCCAGACCGGGTACCAGTAGGACTCGATTTCGCGCGTTGCGGGCCAGCGGCTGCTGGCGCCGCCATCAAAATTTTCAAAGGAAGGCGGGTTCAGAAAGAGCGTCTTCAGTGGCATATTGTCTAACCCCTAGTGTACCAGCCGGACAACCCTGAGATGGCAGAATCTTGCCCCAGAAACGGTGCAGTATCCTTCGGTCCCAATGCCGATAAATCGCTACGGATGAGGAGCCTGCATGGCCCAGTCTTCAAGGGTCCCAAGCGATCGCTGCAACTGTATCTGCGCCTGCATCAACTGGAGATCGGCGTCCAGCTTTTGGACGTAGCGGTGACGCTCTTCGATTCGGGCTTTTTGCTCGTCGCGCGGGGTCAGGGGGGTAACGTTTGGGTTACCTGTGCCGTTCTGAATCTGGGTCATGACCGCATCTACGTTTTCCTGTGCGTAATCGCTCTGCAGGCGGGCGATTTTTTGTTGCACCCGCAACTCTGCCAGGCTGCCGGAGAGTTCGCGGGTTTGCTCTGACAATTGAAGGCGAAAGAGGTCTGCCTGCTCCCGGGCGTGGACAGCATCCGCCGCGGAAGCGTGCGCCTGGTCGCGTGCCTCGGCGTCAAAGATGGGCAGCTTCATGTCAATGCCGACGTCGAAGTTGTTGTGCTGGAAGCGCAGATAGTACTCGGCATAGTTGTTGAACTCTGCATAGCGGCTGTACTGAACGCCAAAAGAGATCTGCGGCCGCCATTCTTTCCGACTGTCGCCGACGGCGAGATTCTGCTTGGCTCTGACGTCCGCCTCGGCTGCAGCAAGTGCACCATTGTGGGTGTTCAGAATGGCGTTCATATCCGCAGCTGCCGGTGGGGTGGGTGGCCCGGGAATAGAGGCCGACTCCGGGGTGATCGCATCCTCGGTAAGTCCGGTGAGGTTTGCCAGGCGCAATCGAATCAGGCTCATGTGGTCCTGAAGATGCAGCCGCCGCAGTTCCAGCTGGGCGTTTGTCAGCTCGGCCTGAGTTACCTCCATGGTGCTGGAGAGTCCGGCGGCGTTGCGTTCGCGCTCGATCTCAAGCAGCCGCTCGCCAAAACTGTGCTGCTGGTCGAGTGCTTCGAGTTCGCGGCGGTCGGTATCCAGCTCGATATAGTTCGATGCGGCATCGGCCACAATTTTTTCTCGCTTATCGCGCAGGGAAGCACGTGCAGCCATGAGCGATGCACGCGCGGAACGGATCATGGCCGGCTGCGAGAAGGAGAGCACCAGGGAGTTCGCGGTGGCATTGACGACAGTAGGCTGGCCGACCGGGAATCCGTAGGAGTAGCCCAGGCTTGAACCAATCACCATCGTAGGAACATATGCGTCCCTGGCCTGGCTAGCCCCCGCGGCGGCGTGGTCGACATCCGCCAATGCCATCTTCACTTCATGCGAATTGCGCAGCGCCAGATCGATTGCCGTGTAGAAGGAGACCTGCGCCTCTGCCGATGGCGCCGCCGTCGCCAGGATTGCGAGGGTGACAAGTATAGGCGCGACGTATCGCGAACAAAGAGGCACACGTGGCAAAGGGCGGTTTCCTATAGCAAAAGCATAGATACAGTGATCTGGCGAGATCCGTTCTCCGCAGCCGTTCCTTGATCGAACGTCTGCGTTAAAAGTCGTTTGCTACCTTACACCATCTGTGCTTTTGCCAGTGTTTCAGCGTCCGGTGTTGGTAGCAATCTGCCTGGTTGGATGATAGACGCTGGCGATGGCAGTTGCGTCCTGAATCTCATGTGCAGCACCTTCTACATCACCTTGTTTGTTCAGCAGACCGGCAAGCAGGAGATGCACGCGGAAGGCCGGTTCCTCCTCGGATTTGTCGGGGGATGCAAGGTATTCACGCAGCAGCCGGATCACGGTCTGTGGGTCTTGCCCGGTGCGCATCAGGAGGTGGGCAGCGTCGACCAGCGGTTCTCCGCGTCCGCCTTGCGCCTGCAGGCCGGAGTGAATCGCCTCCTGCATGCGCAGGATGTCATTCTGTTTCTGGTAGAAGGAAGCGAGGATCATCCAGTAGTTCGAGGAGCGCGGTGTTGCGGCGATGGCTGCGTGGAAATGCATCTCCGCCCCGGCTGTGTCCTTGTTGCTCATCGCGATGCGTCCCCGCAACTCCTCGGCGCGGGCCTGGTCGACATCGTCCAGCCTGTGCGCCACTTGTGCAGCCTTGTCCTTTCCGCCGCCCACAATGGCGGGAGCCTCGGTGTAGTACTCGCCCAGATTGGAGAGCGCCTCAGCATTGCGCGGGTCGAGCGACACAGCGGTTTCAAATTCGGTTTTCACCCGCTTGGCGAGGCCATATGCCTTGATGAACGAGACGCGGTCGGCCTTTTCCCCCAGGGCACGCCCGTACCATAGGTGATTGTCGCTGCTGCTGCCGTCGAGAGTGACTGCTTTCTGACACGCGGCCACCGCCTCGTCCCATCGCTCAAGCTGCAGAGCGAGCCGGCAAAGCAATTGCTCTGCGTCCGCATCGTTGCTGCTTGCTGCTGTAACAGGCTGCAGGAGTTCAAGCGCGTGATCGGCACGGCCCTGCTGAAGATCGTGAATCACGTCCGTGCGCCCCGCTGGGGTGAGAGCCAGCAGGCGGAGGGGGATCAACAGGATGATGAGCAATACGGGGGAGATACGCATGAAAGCTTGTCCGATATTCAAAAGCATCTTCACTGCCACTGTTTACAGCCAAGCCCGCGCGATGTGCACCTTCTCTTGACGGAAAACTGCGTGGAGTTCACTTTCGCCGGATACATCCGCCGGTGGAACTGCTTCAGCGATCGATGTGCACTGGCACGCCTTCCGCCAGAGGCTCGCCGTTGGTTGTGCTCAACGCCACGGTGGCGTTCTCCGCCAGCCCCTTGACGACCTGCACCTGAGTGAGATTCCTGGCACCCACGGTGACTGGCTGCCGTCTAAGCACTTTACCGTGCAGAAGGTAGACATAGCTCTTACCGCTCTCACTATGAAGCGCTTCACGGGGGATCGTGAGCACGTGATCCAACCTCTCTTCGGTGACGGTCACCTTTACGTTTGTATTCGGCATCAATTCGCCACCTGCATCCTCCACGCTCACGAGCACCTCGCCAACATTCCGAGTGTTCTGATAGTTAATGATGGTCGAAGGCATCCTTAGGATTCGTCCATGCCACTCCCGATCCGGGAGTGCATCCCAGACAATGGTCGCCGGTAGGCCGGCATGCAGAGAGCCCAGTTCGGGCTCGTCGAAATAGGCGCGTACCTGAAGCCTGGTCAGATCGGCCAGTTGCAACAGCAACGCCCCCTGCTCGACGTATTCGGATTGCGACACTGGCAGGGAATAGACCGTGCCGGCGAATGGGGCCCGAACATTGGAGCGGGCCACTACGGTGCTGGCGGCGGCGAAGGCAGCCTGGGCCTGCTCCAGATCGGCCCTGGAGTGGGCCATGTCGGCCGGAGAATAGCGTCCGGTCTGCTTCTTCTGGAGCGTCGAGAGAGCCGTGTTTGCGGCGCCGAGCCTCTGTTGCGCGGATGCCACCTCGCCAGGGGCTGCCGCGCCCTGGGAAACCAGTTTCTTTAGCGTATCGAGATCGCTCTGCGCCTGGTCGCGATCCATCTGAGCCTTAGCCAGTTCGCCAGCAAGCGAGTTGCGCTCTTCCTGCGTGCCGCCCTGCTCTGCGGCCTGATAATTTGCCTGCGCACCCCGCAATGCGGCCAGAGCGCCAGAGTTACGCGCAATCGCATCTGCATCATCCAGCGATAACAGCAGCTTTCCCTTGGGCACGAGGTCGCCGGGTTTTACGTAAAGCTGTTTTACGGTGCCCGGCGCCGGGGCATGTGCTGCGAAGTTGGGGGGCTGCGGTTCCACCTTGCCGTTTGTGCTGTCTGTCGTAACCAAGTCCTGCATGGTCGCCTCCGCCACGCGCAGGGGCAGCTCCTCGCGGGTCAGCCTCCGTACCGCGAAGAAAACGATAATCAACAGGATTGCAGCAAGCGTCCACAAGATGATGGGTTTCGCTTTGCCGTTTGAAATTTCGGCCATTCGTCCTAAACCGTTGGTAAGTATATAGGACGCGCTTCACGTGCCTTTGGAGTCAGAAAGATGCGGGGGTGCTCAATGCGTACAATATGGGGATGACGACCACGCCGCGATATACCGATGAACATGCACGCGCGGGGCTTGCGACGCACTTTCCTGAGATTGAGACCTGGGAGAACCAGTTTCGCGGCTACGAGATCGTAATCGACAATCCCGAGTTCACCTCCGTCTGTCCAAAGACCGGCCTACCGGACGCCGGTGTGCTGACCCTTCGCTACATGCCGCGCGAACAGTGCCTGGAGCTGAAATCGTTCAAGGAATACCTGTTCTGCTACCGCAATCTGGGCATCTTTCAGGAAAATGTCGTCAACCAGGTGCTGGATGACGTGGTGAAGGCCTGCGATCCAGAGTGGGCTGAGGTGAGAGGCGACTTTCGCCCTCGCGGCGGACTTTCCACGGTAGTGACGGCTCGCTGGCCTCGTCCGGCGAGTACGCGCTAGGTTTTTTCTCAGGCCGACTGATGCCGCACGATGAGCACCCACGATACAGCCATGCAGCGTGGGCGCTCGGGCTGCTGACTGCCCTAAACCTCTTCAACTTTATTGATCGTTACGTGCTGCCCGGAGTACAGCCCCTGGTTCAGCGTGAGTTCCATGCCACCGACGAGCGGATGGGCGCGCTGACCTATGCATTTTTCATCACCTACATGCTGGCTGCGCCCCTTACCGGCTGGCTGGGGGACCGGATGCCGCGCAAACCGCTGGTCGTTGCTGGCGCCGTGGTGTGGAGTGTGGCCACACTGCTGACGGCGACCGTACACGACTACAACCAGCTCTACTTTCGACATGCCGTCGTCGGCATTGGCGAGGCTACCTTCAGCGTGTTTGCGCCCGCGATGATCGCCGATATGTATCCGGAGCGGATACGTAACAAAGTGCTGAGCATCTTTTATCTCAGCATTCCGATAGGTGCGGCGCTGGGGTATCTCATCGCGGGGCAGCTCGGCTCGGCGTACGGGTGGCGGGCGCCGTTTCTGGCGAGTGCCGGCCCTGGCGTGGTGATCGCGATACTGATCTTCTTTTTCGTTAGCGAGCCGCAGCGCGGTTCCGCGGACCGGCTGCAGGCGACGCCGATGCGCGCGACGTTCGCGGGCATGCTCACCAATCCCGGATATTGGACCGCAACGCTGGGCATGGCCATGATGGTGTTCACCATGGGCGGCATCTCGGTGTGGCTGCCCACCTTTCTCTCGCGCATCGACGGCTACTCTTTGTCGCGTGCGAATCAGGTTCTGGGCGGCGTGACTGTGATCGACGGCATTCTGGGAACGATCGTGGGCGGATGGATTGCGCAGCGCTGGCTGAGAACGAATCATCGTGCACTGTACCTGGTATCTGCCTGGAGCGCTGTGCTGACGCTTCCTGCGGCGGTGATGGTCTTCTTCGGACCACGCTCGCTGCTGGTGCCTTCGATTCTGTTGGCGGAGTTCTTTCTCTTTCTCAACACTGGTCCGCTGAATGCCGCTATCGTCAACTCCGTCTCGGCGGCGGTGCGCTCGTCCGCGATTGCTCTCAATCTCTTCCTCATCCATGCGCTTGGCGATGCTCCTTCGCCCCGGTTGATCGGAGCGATCTCTGACCGGCACGGACTGCGGCTGGGCCTGGGCCTGACGCTGATCACATTGGTGTTTTCTGCCGCGATTCTGTTCTTCGGTGCGCGATTTGCCCCGCCGCTGCCGCCAGATGCTGAGGCGGGGACGTGACGGTGTTGACGCGATGATGTTGCGGGCGGCCGGGCTTGTGCTGGGGTGGGGGGTGGGGTTGCTTTGGGCGACACGGACCCTGGGGTGGCTGCGCGGCATGTCGCGGCTGCCTGACCTGCTGGAGCAGGCTCCTAGGTTAGTGCAAGGCTCGGTGAGCGTGATTGTCCCGGCGCGGAATGAGGGCGCAGCCGTCGCAAATGGGCTGCGCTCGCTGCTGGCGTCGAAGGATGTGGACGTGGAGGTGATTGCCGTCGATGACCGGTCT
>Ga0193743_1000193_pt1 | contig 49459 bp, 54 predicted proteins | sample L2c2metaG_FD_143038 | JGI IMG/M metagenome (GOLD analysis project Ga0193743, IMG submission 143038) | Soil microbial communities from a riparian zone of the East river system, Colorado, United States - L2c2 | ecosystem: Environmental > Terrestrial > Soil > Riparian zone | place: USA: East River... | reverse complement strand
CGGTGAGGTCTTCCTCAAGATGTCGAAGCAGGGCTCGACCCTGGCCGGCGTCATGGACGCGTTCTCGGTGGCGATCTCCATCGGCCTGCAATACGGCGTGCCGCTGGAGACCTTCGTCGGCAAGTTCACCAACATGCGGTTCGAGCCCGCCGGCATGACCGACGACCCCGACATCCGCATGGCCGCGTCGGTGATGGACTACATCTTCCGCCGGCTGGCGCTCGACTTCCTGCCCTACGAGCGCCGCGCCGAGCTCGGCATCTTTACCGCCAAGGAGCGCGCGGCCCAGATCCGCGCCGAGGCGGAGGCTGAGGCCGCGATCGACATGACCCTGATGGCGTCGTCGGCGCCGATCGAGGCCAAGCCGGCCGAGGAGAAGGTGATCGAGGGGAAGGCGACCGAGGAGAAGGCCGAGCCCGTCAAGGCCACGGCCGACATCCCGGTCCAGATCGCGGCGCCGTCGCCGCGGGTCGGTTCGTCGACCGAACTGCTCGAGGCCGTGCTCGGCCGCTCGGCCGACGCGCCGCTCTGCTTCACCTGCGGCACGAAGATGCGCCCGGCCGGCAGTTGCTACGTGTGTGAGGGCTGCGGCTCGACCTCCGGCTGCAGCTAGCAGCTTAAGAGGGCCAAATGTGAAAGGGAGCCGGTGACGGCTCCCTTTCACATTTGCGAGCGTCCATCCTGGCGCGCCGGCCCCCTTGCATGGTTGGCGGGGTCTAGCCTCCGTAACCGAAATCGCGGCCGGTGGATTGATAGCCAACGCAACCGGCACAAAGAAAGCGGGGAGTGGCCCCGAAGGGCGACTCCCCTGCCTTAGTCGTCGAGCGTTCTGCGCTCTGAGCGAAAGCTTACCAGAGTGAACCTTCCGTCTCGCCCACTCTCGGCGCAAATCCATACAAGGAACTCGCCGTCGGGCGCGCCGTATTCGAGGGGTGTTACGAAGGCTCTATCGACAGCGCAACATCGTCGTGCACGGCGGAACAACTGCCTCGGTGGCCATGGAGGCCACCCTCCGCACGGTGCCGCCGCTGGTCGGCGCCGGGCTCGACCGACTCGTGCACGCCAAGCTGCAGACCGGGGTCGGTCCGTTGGACTTGGCGGCGCGGGCCGCCAACTCCTTGGAACTCGTCGGCGACCCGCTCGGCCTACTGGGCCGGGTTGTCGGTGTGCGGGCGTCTGCCCAGCTGGTGCCAGTCGGTTTCCGACATGTCGACGTCGAAATGTTTGGCCGCCTTCTTCAGGTTCGCGAACGCCTGGTCGCGTTCCTTGTCGGTCACGTCTTTGACCTGGTCGAAGCGCGCGATCGCGTTCCGCACGTGGTCGGCGTCGGTCAGCGGCTCCTTGCGCTTGTCGGGGAACGCGTAAACGGTGTTCGGGAGGCTGCGCTTCTCGCCGCTCGACAGGGTTCCTTCGTCGCCCTCGTTGACGGGCTTCCAAGTGGTCTCCATAGTGCGACCGTTACCCACCCCTCCAGCGGCTATGCCGCGCAGGCGGTCCAGTCGACGAAGACGCGATCCGGACATTGAGGGTCGATCCGGGCAGCGAAGGCCAGGCCGTCCTGCGCGCGACCGAGGGCCGGCTCGGCGATCGGGCCCAGATACATCGCCGGGTACGGCGGCCCGCCGTCGATCCGGCGCACCGACATCAGCACCTCGAGCACCGGCTCCCGGTCGACGAACGCCCCCGTCTCGCGCAGGTCGAACGGCTGGGCCTGGCCCGGAACGCCGGTCTGGGCGAGCTCGGCCAGGTCTTCGCGCAAGGGTTGGTGCGCGGGCTGCTGCGTCGTGGTCATACCGGTGGAGCCCTCTCGTCGTACGGATGATGCCTCTTGGGATATAACCGGCGAGGGCCGTTAAGGCAGCGGACGACCGGTCCGATAGGTCCGATAGGGTACGGGTGGTGACGTGACGACAGCCGACGGTGAGCGCGAACGGCGTCCGCTGAATCAACCGCACGTAAGCCGGATGCCCGCCGACGCCGCCTACCGGGCGGAGATCTTGACCGCCCACAATGGTGCCCTCGCCGACGGTTCGGCCGGATATCTCGACCCGCGGACGGGGCTGTTCGTCCTTTCGGCCGGGTTCCTCGCGGCGCGCGGCACCTGTTGCGGCCGGGGCTGCCGGCACTGTCCGTATGTGAAATAGGGTTCGCGCCATGACTCGGTACGTCGTCATCGGGGCCGGCATCGTCGGGCTGGCCACCGCGCACCGGATTACCCTCGATCATCCGGACGCGTCGGTCACCGTGATCGACAAGGAGCCGCGGGTCGCCGCGCACCAGACCGGGCACAACTCGGGCGTGATCCACGCGGGGGTCTACTACAAGCCGGGCAGTCTCAAGGCGCGGCTCTGCGCGGCCGGCCGGGCGTCCATGGTCGACTTCTGCGCCACGCACGGCATCGCGCACGAGATCTGCGGCAAGCTGATCGTCGCCGCCGACGAGTCGGAGGTGCCCCGCCTGCACGCGTTGCACGAGCGGGCGGTCGCCAACGGAATCCCGGCCCGGCTGGTCAGCGCGAAAGAGGCCAAGGAGTTCGAGCCCGAGATCCGCTGCGTCGAGGCGCTGCGGGTCGAGTCGACCGGGATCGTCGACTTCACCGCCGTCTGCACCACCCTCGCCGACCTGGCCGAGAAGGCCGGCGCCACGCTGCGCCTCGGCACCAAGGTCACCGGCACCAAGGTCACCGGCAGCACGGCAACGGCGCGCGGCAGCGAGCAGGTCGTGCACACCGATTCGGGCGACGTGGTCGCCGACGTGCTGATCAACTGCGCCGGCCTGCACGCCGACCGGGTCGCGCGCCTCGCGGGGGTCAAGCCGCCCGCCCGAATCGTACCCTTTCGGGGTGAATATTTTGAACTGACGCCCGAGCGGCGGGGGTTGGTCCGGGGCCTGATCTACCCGGTTCCCGACCCGCAGTTCCCGTTCCTCGGCGTCCACCTGACCCGCATGATCGACGGCACCGTCCACGCCGGGCCCAACGCCGTGCTCGCGCTGGCCCGCGAGGGCTACCGCTGGAGCAAGGTCAACCCCAGGGACGTGGCGGACCTCATCGGGTACGGCGGCCTGTGGCGCCTGGCCCGCAAGCACTACCGCTACGGGCTGACCGAGGTACGCCGCTCGCTGAGCCGCCGCCTCTTCGCCGAGAGCCTGGCCCGCCTCGTGCCCGCGGTCACCGAGGCCGACATGGTCCCGGCCGGGGCCGGTGTGCGCGCCCAGGCCATCGCCCGCGACGGCGCCCTGGTCGACGACTTCCTGATCGTCGCCCGCGACCGCCAGGTGCACGTGCTCAACGCACCGTCACCCGCCGCGACCAGTTCCCTGGAAATCGCCAAGCACATCGTGGCCCAACTCCCGGGCTAGGCCGCGTCCTGTCGATCGACAACCCGGACTTCCGCACCGCCCGATGACGTCGTATGTTTTCGGGCGGTGCACTCCCGTGCTGATCAACCAGTCGATCGAGGAGTTGTTGTGGTCCTGCCGCGTAGCCACCACAGCGCCCCGGCCCCAGCCGCCAGACCGTCCAGAGTGGCCGCCCGGCTGGTCTGCCTGGGCGCGGCCCTGACGCTCGCCGGTGCGGCCGCGGGCTGCTCCGGTGATCCGGCGCCGGAGCGGATCACGACGCCCGTCCGCATCAACTACCCGGCCGCGACGGCCGGCGGCGCCTGTGTCCTCTTCGACTACGAAGCGATCAAGAAAGCCATCGGCGCGGAGTTCGACGTCGCCGCCGCGAGCCAGAGCGGGCAGACGACGACCTGCGTGGTGCAGTCGGACCAGGCGGACCTGCCCGACCTCACCCTGACGATCAGCAAGACGAGCGCCGACGCCGATGTCTTCAAGTCAGACGTGGTCCCCGACGAGGGCGCGACCGCGATCAAGGGGCTCGGGCTGGCCGCCTACCAGGTCCCGGTCGCCGCTGCCAAAGACGCCGGCGCCGGGCTCGAGATCTGCTGGCTCACCAAGGACAAACGCCTCATGTCGCTGCGCTTCACCGGCGCCCTGGACGCACCGGCGCCGCCGAAGGCGCTGGCCGGCAAGCTGGTCGCCCTCGCCAAACAGGTCGAAACGATCAAGCCACCCAAACGGCCCTGACGCGGCGGCCGCTCAGTGTGCCGCGACGAAGACCCGGGAGGCGACCTCGCGGGGGAGGCGGACCTGGTCACCCGAACGGTCGATCATCACACCGTCACGCTCCTGGGCGACCGTGACGGTCGCGCCGGGGTCGACCCCCGCGGCGTGCAACTGCCGGAGGACATCGGAGTCGGTCTGCACGCTCTCGCAGATGCGCCGGACTATGACCTGGCCGGTGAGCCCCGGGAACGCCAGGTTGCGTTCCTTGTTGTCGAAGCCGTCGGCCTCGGTCGGCAGGTCGCCGAGGGCGTCGAGACCGGGGATCGGGTTGCCATAGGGGGACCGGGTCGGGCGGTTGAGCAGGTCGTAGACCTTCTGCTCGACCGCGTCGCTCATCACGTGCTCCCAGCGACAGGCCTCTTCGTGCGCCTCTTCGTAGGGCATGCCGATCACGTTGACCAGCAGCAGCTCGGCGAGCCGGTGCTTGCGCATCACGGACACCGCCTGCTCGCGCCCCAGGCCGGTCAGGTGCAGGTGGCGGTCGCCCTCGACGGTCAGCAGACCGTCGCGCTCCATCCGGGCCACTGTCTGGCTGACCGTCGGGCCGCTCTGGTGCAACCGCTCGGCGATCCGGGCGCGAAGCGCCGGCACACCTTCCTCTTCCAACTCGAGGATGGTGCGCAAATACATCTCGGTCGTGTCGACAAGGTGATTCACGGCAGAAGGCCCTCCTAGCTGTCGATATTACCTCGCCACGCCGACGGCCCCGACGCCGCGAACGGCGCGGAGCGGGTGTTGACTGGAGCGCGTGGTATCCGCCGATGGTCTCACGATCGATCCCGATGAGTTGCTGTCCCACCTGGCCGGCACGACCGTCCTCGACGCGCGCTGGAAGCTCGGCGGTCCACCCGGACGCGATGAGTATCTCGCAGGTCACATCCCGGGCGCGTCGTACATCGACCTCGACACGGAATTAGCCGGCAAACCCGGGCAGAACGGGCGTCATCCGCTGCCGGATCCGGTCGCTCTCCAGGCGGCACTGCGGGACAAGGGCGTCACCGGCGGCCGACCGGTCGTCGTCTGCGACGCCGGCGACGGGCAGGCCGCGGCCCGGGCCTGGTGGATCCTGCGCTGGGCCGGCCACCGCGACACCCGCATTCTCGATGGCGGTCTGGCCGCGTGGATCGCACAGGGACACCAGGTGACCAGCGAAACGCCCGACGTGACGAAAGGTGAGATACACGTCAAGCCGGGCAGCCTGCCGAGCCTCACCGCCGAGGAAGCGGCGAAAATCGCCCATAACGGCGTGCTGATCGACGCCCGGGTCAAGCCGCGCTTCCGCGGTGAGGTCGAGCCGGTCGACCCGGTCGCGGGCCACATCCCCGCCGCCGTCAACCGGCCCACCGCCGCGAACACCCATGGCGACGGCCGGTTGCGGCCGGCCGACGAGCTGCGCGCCGAGTTCGTCAACCTCGGCGTCCTGGCGGGCGTGCCGGTCGGCGCCTACTGCGGTTCCGGCGTCACCGCCGCGCACACCGTGCTGGCCCTGCACCGCGCCGGGCGTACCGACGCCGCCCTGTATGTCGGCTCGTGGAGTGACTGGGTGACCGACCCGACGCGGCCGGTGGCGACCGGCGAATAGCCGCGCCCCACGTGGCACGATGGCGCCATGTCGGACGGCGCCGTGGTGGTGTGGGACGAAGATCTGCTCGCCTATGACATGGGTGACCACCCGCTCGACCCGGTCCGGGTCCAGTTGACCATCGCGCTGGCCCGCGAGCTCGGCGTCCTCGACCGGCCGGGCGTGCGGATCGTCAAGCCCACGCCGGCCGACGACGCGGCCCTGACCCGGGTGCACCGGGCCGACTACATCGACGCCGTCCGCGCCGCACCCCACGATCCGTTCTTCAACGGGTACGGGTTCGGCACCCCGGACAACCCGGTCTTCGACCACATGCACGACGCATCGGCCCTGATCGTCGGCGCCACGATCGCGGCCGCTGAAGCGGTCTGGCGAGGCGAGGCGCGGCACGCCGTCAACATCGCGGGCGGGCTGCACCACGCGATGCCCGGCCGGGCGTCCGGATTCTGCGTCTACAACGACCCGGCCGTGGCGATCGCCCGCCTGCTCGACCAGGGCGCGGAGCGGATCGCGTACGTCGACATCGACGTGCACCATGGCGACGGCGTCCAGGCGATGTTCTACGACGACCCGCGGGTGTTGACCATTTCGCTGCACGAGTCGCCGCTCGCGCTGTTCCCCGGCACCGGCTTCCCGGACGAGACCGGCGGGCCGGGCGCCGAGGGGAGCGCGGTCAACGTGGCGCTCCCGCCGGGCACCGGCGACACGGGCTGGCTGCGCGCGTTCCACGCCGTTGTGCCGAGCGTGCTGCGCGCGTTCCGCCCGCAACTCCTGTTCAGCCAGTGCGGCGCAGACAGCCACCGGCTCGACCCGCTCGCCGACCTGCGCCTGTCCGTCGACGGCCAGCGCGCCGCGCACATCGCGATGCGCGACCTGGCCGAGGAACTCTGCGAGGGCCGCTGGGTGGCGACCGGCGGCGGCGGGTACGCCCTGGTCGAGGTGGTCCCCCGGACCTGGACCCACCTGCTGGCCACCGCCACCGGCGAGCCGCTCGACCCGCTGACCCCGACCCCGGCCGGCTGGCGCGCGCTGGCGGCGGAACGGATGCCGGGCCGGCACATCCCGCTGCGGCTCACCGACGACGGCGACACCCACTTCCAGCCCTGGCAGCCGGGCAGCGAAGACGCCGTCGACCGGGCGGTCACCCAGACCCGCTCCGCGGTGTTCCCGCTGCTGGGTCTTGACCCGCTCGACCCCCGGGACTGAGGCCGCGGTGTTCACGGCCCGGCTCGCCACCCGCGCGGACCTCCCCACGCTCGCTCCGGTGATCACCGCCGCGATCGACGAGCTGCAGAAGGCGTTCCTCGACCCGGCCCAGATCGAGTCCAGCCGGGCGATCATGGGCGTCGACACCCAGCTCGTTGACGACGGCACCTACCTCCTGGTTTCGGCCGACGACGGCGCGGTCGCCGGTTGCGGCGGCTGGAGCCGGCGGGCCACCCTCTATGGCGGCGACCACTCCGACGGCCGCGACGCCGCCCTGCTCGACCCGGCGACCGAGCCCGCCCGGATCCGGGCGATGTACACCCATCCGGCGTACGCCCGGCGCGGTGTTGCCCGTCTGGTCCTGACCCGCTGCGAGGAGGCGGCGTGCAAGGAGGGGTTCCGCACGCTGGAGCTGATGTCGACCCTCGCCGGGCAGCCGCTCTACGCGGCTGCGGGATTCACCCCGGTCGAACACGTCACCGACGCCTCAGGCGGCGCTCCGGTTCCCTTGATTAAGATGCGCAAGCCGATCGGACGCTGACCGCCGCCGCCATATGGTGGGGGCGGGAGACCGAGTCAACCGGAGCCGACGTGACCGACAAAGCCGCCGAGCGGTCGGCGAACGTCCTGCTGAGTGACGGCACCACTGTCCATGTGCGACAGATGCAGCCGGAGGACGCGCCGGCTGTGGTGGAGACGCACTCGCGCTTCTCCGAGCGGACCCGCTACCTGCGCTTCTTCTCGCCGTACCCGCGGATCCCGGAACGCGACCTACATCGCTTCGTCAACGTCGATCATCGCGACCGGGAGGCGTTCGTGGTCGAGGTCGGCGGCCAGCTCGTCGCGATCGGCCGCTACGACCGGCTCGGGCCTGACGCCGGCGACGCCGAGGTGGCCTTCGTGGTCGAAGACGCCTACCAGGGCCGGGGCATCGGGCCGCTGCTGATGGAGTACCTGGCCGCCGCCGCCCGGGACGTCGGCATCACCCGGTTCGTCGCCGAGGTGCTGCCGGCCAACGCGACCATGCTGCGGGTTTTCGGCGACTTCGGGTACGAGGTCGAGCGCCGCTACGCCGACGGCGTCGTGCACCTGGAGTTTCCGATCGCGCCGACCGAGAGCTCGCTGGAGGTGCAGTGGCGGCGCGAGCACCGCACCGAGGCGCGGTCGATCGCCCGGCTGCTCACGCCGCGCGGGGTCGCGGTCTACGGCGCGAGCGCCAGCGGCCACGGCGTCGGCGCTGCGGTGCTCGGGCACCTGCGCGACGGCGGGTTCGCCGGGCCGGTGGTGCCGGTCCACCCGAGCGCGTCGCGGGTCGGCGGCCTGCCGGCCGTCGCCCACGCCCGCGACGCGAGCGCGCCGCTCGACCTGGCCGTGGTCGCGGTGCCGCCGGAGCGGATCGCCGAGGTGGTCGACGACGCGGCCGCCGCCGGGCTGCACGCGCTGGTGGTGGTCAGCGCCGGCTTCGCCGAGACCGGTCCGGCGGGCGCCGCCGCGCAGGCCGAACTGATCCGCCGGGCGCACGCCGGCGGGATGCGCGTGGTCGGCCCGAACTGCCTGGGCATCGCCAACACCGACCCGGCGGTGCGGCTCAACGCCACGCTCGCGCCGCACCTGCCGGCACCGGGCCGGGTCGGCTTCTTCAGCCAGTCGGGCGCGCTCGGTGTCGCGCTGCTCGCGGAGGCCGACCGGCGCGGGCTCGGCCTGTCGAGCTTCGTCTCGGCCGGCAACCGGGCCGACGTCTCCGGCAACGACCTGCTGCAATATTGGCGCGACGACCCCGGCACCGACGTGATCCTGCTCTACCTGGAGTCCTTCGGAAACCCGCGCAAGTTCGCCCGGCTGGCCCGCGGCATCGGCCGCGACAAGCCGATCGTCGCGGTCGCGTCGCCGGCCCGCCCGCCGGGCAGCACCGAGCGCGGCCCCGACCCGGCGGCGGTCCGCGCGCTGTTCGCCCGTTCCGGCGTGATCCGCGTCGACACGGTAGGTGAGCTGTTCGACGTCGGCGCACTCCTGGCCTTCCAGCCCCTGCCCGGCGGCCGTCGGGTCGGCATCGTCGGCAACTCGCCCGCGCTCACGACCCTGGCCCGCGACGCCTGCCTCGCCAACGGCCTGCGGGTCGCCGACGGCTATCCGCGCGACGTCGGCCCGGTGGCCGGCGCGCACGAGTTCGGCGACGCGCTGGCCGAGGCCGCTGTCGACGAGGGGATCGACGCGCTCGCCGTGGTGCTCGCACCGCCGCTACCCGGCCAGCTGGTGGCCGACGACGCCGACTTCGCGGCGACGATCGCGAGCGTCGCGCTGGCCGGCGACAAGCCGGTCGTGGTGACGTCGCTTGTGGAACGGGTCCGCCCCGGCATCCCGGCCTATCCGTCGGTCGAGGAGGCGGCCCGCGCGCTCGGCCGGGTCGCCGGCTACGCCGAGTGGCGCCGCGAGCCGCGCGGGGTCATTCCGCCGTTGTCCGGTGTGGACATGGAGCGGGCTTCGGTGGCGACGGACCCGGGCGAGCTGCTTGCCGCTTACGGCATCGGGCTCGTCCCCGACGCCCTGGTCGACTCCGCGCCGGCGGCGCTGGCGGCGGCGACCGGGCTCGGTCTGCCGGTCGCCCTCAAGGCCGCGGGCCTTTCCCTGCGGCACCGCATCGACCTCGGCGCGGTCCGCCTCGACCTGCGCGACGCGGACGCGGTCCGGCTCGCCTACGAGGAACTGGCCGACGCGTTCGGCCCGCAGGTCCTGGTGCAGCCGATGGTCCCCGCAGGCGTGGCCTGCGTGATCGAGATGCTCGAAGACCCGGAGTTCGGCCCGGTCGTCGGCTTCGGCCTGGGCGGCGTCGCCACCGAGTTGCTCGGCGACCGCGCCTGGCGGGCCGCCCCGCTCAGCGACCGGGGCGCGGAAGCCCTGGTCGACGAGCCGCGGGCGGCACCGCTGCTGCACGGCTACCGCGGGGCGGCGCCGGTCGACCGCGGGGCCCTGGTCGATCTGCTGCTGCGGGTCGGGCGCCTCGCCGACGAACAGCCACGGGTCCGGTCACTGTCGCTGAACCCGGTGCTGGCCCGTCCCGACGGCCTGTCGGTCCTGCATGCCACGCTGACCTTCGGCGACCCCGGCACCCGCCCCGACACCGGCCCCAGGCACATCTGACCGCCGGCCCGTGGCTGCGTGCCGCCTGCGGGCCTCTCCGCCGGTGGGCTTGTCGGGGTGGGCCTGTCGGCGGTGGCCGCGTCGACCTGTCGGCGTGTCGCTTGTGGGCCTTTCGGCGCTGCCGGCCTGGGGCCTGTCGCCTGCGGGTCTGTGGGCCCGTCGGCCTGTGGGCCTGTCGGCCTGTCGGTCACAGGAGGCAGTCGCAGGACGCAAGATAGGTCGCCAGCAGGCCGGCGACGCCCGCCGCGACGAGGCTGGCGCCGGCCAACCGGCCGGCGAGTCTTGTGCCGCGCACCTCGCGCAGGTGTGTGATGACGCCGTAGGCCGCGAAGAGCAGGAAACCCGCGGCGATCGACACCGTGGGGTAGGGGGCCGTGCGAAATCCCCACCAGCCAAGGGCGAGCAGACCGCACGCGGCGAGCCCGAGGAGGATTTCGGCGAGGAGGTCGCCCAGGAGATCACGGAAAAACTCGAGGCCGGCGTGCATCACATCCATGACCCTCAGCAGGCGCCGCAACATCCGAGTGAGTATCCGGCATCGGAGGTTGTCCCGGCACCACCTCCAATGCCGGCCTGGGCCGGCGGCTAGGCCGACCCGGTGTGGCCCTTGCCAGCACCGGCCGGCGTGGGCAACGGTCGGGCCGGGGACCTGTCGGCCCCGTCGGGGTTGGCTGCCGGCGACGGGATGGGCACGGGCCGGGCCGGCCGATCGTCAGCCGCAGGCCCGACAGCAAGCGACAGGTTGCGAACGCCCGGTGCGAAGACGGTGCCGGTCATGGCGACCGCCACCAGGATTGCCGCCGTGACCAACGGGACCGCCTCGCCACCCGACGTCGACGACGCCAGCGGGGCCAGGGCCATGCCCAGCGGCATCGCGCCGAACGAGATGAGCATGTCCCACGAGTTGACCCGGGCCAGCCGGTCCGGCGCGACGTGCTGTTGGACCACCGACTCCCAGACCGGGTTGAGGAAGCCGAGCGCGGCCAGGGCCACCCCGTAGCTGATCGCCAACCACGGCGCGGACGCCGGCACCGCGAACAGCGCCAACGGCACCGCGTACAGCGTCAGGGACAGGTTGGCCCAGAGCACCGGGCGGCGCGGCCGGATGCCGAATCGGCCGGTGGCACCCACCCGCGTCGCGAGCGTCGAACCGAGCAACAGCCCGACCGCGCCGGCCTGGCTGACCGCTACCCAGACCAGCTCGCCGCCCGCCCGCTGCACGGCGACCAGCGGCCCGAGCGTCGCCATTACGGCAGCGGCCAGGTTCCAGATGCCGTGGGCGATCAGCGTCGCCCACAGCCAGTCGTGCCGGCGCAGCTCCGCCCAGCCTTCGACCAGCGAGCGGACCATCGGCACCCGCGGCGCCGGGGTGTCGGCGGCGAAGCGCAGCCGGACCAGCAGCAGTGCGACGGCGCTGACCACGAATGTCGCCGCGTCGACCACGAACGCCCAGCCGGGGCCGACGGTCAGCACGAGCGTGCCGCCGACCGCGGGACCGAGCACCCCGGCCGCGCCGCGCGAGACGCCGAGCAGGCCGTTTGCCCGCGGCCGGCGCGCGGCCGGCACGGTCGCCCTGATCAGCGGGCCGCCGGTCGGCAGCGCGAAGGCCGACGCGGCACCGCCGATCGCCGACGCCACCGCGATGTCGGTCAGCCGGAACGAGCCGGTGACGAGCTCGACGCCGATCACGAGCTGGACGACGGCGCGTACGCCAGCGGCGACGATCGCCACCGTCCGGGGTGACCAGCGGTCGGCGAGCACGCCACCGATCGGCAGCAGCACCAGCCGCGGCACGCTGGCGCACGCCAGCACCAGCGCGAGGGCGCTCGCCGAGCCGGTCGCCCGCACCACCGCCAGAGCCAGCGCGGCCGGCACCACGAAGTCGCCGAACGCCGAGAGGGTGTAGCCCAACCAGAGCAGTCGGAAGTTCATACGGCGCAGAATACTTCGACGCCGAAATATTCGTCAACGAACAATCCGGGGACGAATAATTGGGGGCCGAAGTATGATGGCTACCATGCGTGACTCCGTCGACGACCACATCGCCCAGTGGCTCCCGCTACTCGACGACCTCGACGCCGACGTCGAGGGCGCGATCACCCGCATGCAGAAGCTGGTCAAGCACCTGCGCAAGCACAAGGACCTGATGCTCGCCAAGCACGACCTGCAGGGCATCGAGTTCGACACGCTGCACATGCTGGTGCGCGAAGGCGAGCCGCACCGCACCACGCCGACCCGCCTCGCCAACGAGCTCACGCTCTCCCCGGCCGCCATGACCGGCCGCCTCGACGCTCTGGAACAGCGCGGTTTTGTCCGCCGCCAAACCTCGGCCACCGACCGCCGCAAGGTCGACGTCGAGCTCACCAAAGCCGGGAAGCAGGCCTGGACCCGCGCGATCGGCGACATGGGCTACGAGGAGCACCGCGTCCTCGGCGTGCTCAACTCGCGCGAGCGCAAGCAACTCTCCGACCTGCTCCGCCGGGTCACGATCGCGGCAGAGAAAGGCCCCCCGCCACCGCAGTGACGAGGGGCCGAGGAAAAGAGATCAGGAGGTGTAGGCCTCCAGGCGCTGCGCCCGCGACGGGTGGCGCAACTTGAGCAGTGTCACCTTCTCGATCTGGCGGATCCGCTCGCGGGAGAGGCCGAACTCGCGGCCCACCTCGTCGAGCGTGCGCTGCCGGCCGTCGTCGAGCCCGAAGCGCAGCCGGATGACCGCCTGCTCGCGCTGGCTGAGCGTGGAGAGCACGATCTCGACCTCGTTGCGCAACATGCCCTGCGACACCTCGTCGGCCGGCTCCTGACGGGCGTCGACACCGACGACGAAGTCACCGAGGGCGCTCTCGCCGTCTTCGCCGACCGCCTGGTCGAGGCTGACCGGCTCGCGATCGTAGGAAATCAGCTCGATGACCTGGAACTCCTGCATGCCGAGCGCGACGGCGACCTCGGCGACGTTGGGCTCCCGGCCCAGGGAGACGGCGAGGTCGCGGCGGGCCCGGACCATCTTGTTGACCTGCTCGACCATGTGCACCGGAATGCGGATCGTGCGCGACTGGTCGGCCATGGCGCGGGTGATCGCCTGCCGGATCCACCAGGTCGCGTAGGTGGAGAACTTGTAGCCCCTGGCGTAGTCGAACTTCTCGACCGCGCGGATGAGCCCGAGGTTGCCTTCCTGGATCAGGTCAAGGAAAGCCATCCCGCGGCCGGTGTAACGCTTGGCGATGCTGACCACGAGCCGCAGGTTTGCCTCGAGGAGGCGGTCTTTCGCGGCGCGCCCTTCGAGGGCGACGATCTCCAGGTCGGCCCGGAGCTCAACGGGCAGCCCAGCCGCCGCGACGAGCTTCTCCTGGGCGAACAGTCCCGCCTCGATCCGCCGCGCCAGGTCGACCTCTTCGACAGCGGTCAGCAGCTTGGTGCGGCCGATGCCGTTGAGGTAGGCGCGGACGAGGTCAGCGGAGACGCCCCGTTCATCGGTGGCGTCCAGATCGACCTGGTCGTAGTCGTTCATTTCCTGCTACCCCGCTTCCCGGCGACCCTCCGTGGTGCCGTGCGAAGAGCTTCTCGCAATGGGCGTGAAGCGGGGGTGAGGAGATTGGGTGGGTGGCATGAATCCGGGAGCCTCTTTACGCCGGCTTGCCGGGTTTGTCTGACAAATCCGTGGCCCCGTTGCGCCCGGCCGCTAGTCTGCTCGCAACTCCACACCAGAAAGGCACGTCGTGGTTTTCAAGCGAATGTTGCAGGCGATGGGCGTCGGCGGACCGTCGGTCGAGACGGTGTTGGCCAACCCCAACTGCCGCCCCGGCGGTTTCCTGGAGGGCCAGATCCACGTCCAAGGTGGCGACCACGCGGTCGACATCGAATACGTCGCTCTCGGCATGGTCACCCGGGTCGAGGTGGAGAGCGGTGACGCCGAATACGACTCGACCACCGAGTTCCACCGGCAGCGCGCGACCGGCGCCTTCCGCCTGGAGCCCAAGCAGCGCTATGACATCCCGTTCCGGTTCGACGTGCCTTGGGAAACCCCGATCACCGAGGTGTACGGGCAGCACCTGCACGGCATGACGATGGCGCTGCGCACCGAGCTCGAGGTGGCCCGCGCGGTCGACAAGGGCGACCTGGACGCGGTCGCCGTGCACCCGCTGCCGGCGCAGGAGCGGATCCTCGACGGCCTGCTCCGGCTCGGCTTCCGGTTCGCCCGGGCCGACGTCGAGAGTGGCCGGATCTACGGCGTGCAGCAGAGCCTGCCGTTCTACCAGGAGATCGAGTTCTACCCGTCGCCGCAGTTCGGGTCGGCGATCAACCAGCTCGAGCTGACCCTCCTGGCCACGCCGCAGCACCTGCAGGTGGTGCTCGAGCTCGACAAGCGCGGCGGGCTGTTCACCGAGGGGCACGACACGTTCGGCCGGTTCACTGTCGACTATGCGACCGCCGAGCAGACCGACTGGACCGCACAGCTGCACGGCTGGCTCGAGCAGTCACTGCGCAAGCGCGGGCTTTTTCACTAAAGCGAGCTAGAGCTCCAACAGGACGGTTCGCGGGCCCACGTTGACGCTTTCCACGAGCATGTGGGCCCGGAACCGCCCGGTTTCGACGTGTGCACCCCGGCCGCGCAGGGCGTCGGCGAACGCGGTCACCAGCGGTTCGGCCACCTCGGCCGGCGCCGCGGCCGACCAGCTCGGCCGGCGCCCTTTGCGCGCGTCCGCGTACAACGTGAACTGACTGACCACCAAAACCGGTGCGCCGACGTCGCTGGCCGACTTCTCGTCGTCGAGGATGCGCAGCTCCCAGACTTTGCGGGCGAGGGCGTCGGCCTTGGCCGCGTCGTCGCTGTGCGTCACACCGAGCAGCACGAGCAACCCGTCGGAGACCTCGCCGACGGTCGCGCCGTCGACCGTGACGGACGCCCGCGAAACGGTCTGCACCAGTGCTCTCACGCCACCGGCTCCACGATCCCGCGCTCGACCAGGTGCGCCACGATCGGCCCAGCCGCCAGGGCGAGATCAGCCTCCTCGACCTCGTGCGCGGCGGCGAGCAGCGCGATCTGGTCGCGCAGCGGCACCTGTCCGTCGGCGCCGCTGACCAGGGCCAGCACCAGCGGGTCGACCTCCTCGCTCCAGCGCAGCCCGTCCGGCATGACCAGCACCTGGCGGTCGACCGCCCAGCCCTCGTCGCCAAGCGTCGCCTCCTGCTGGAGCTGTAGCCCCGGCGCACTGCGGTAGCGAGCGGCGAGCAGGTCGGCGTCGCGGACGAAGTCCTGCCGGTGGAACCAGTGCGCGATCTGCTCGCCGAGCGGCTGCTGCACCTGCTGCCGGAGGTCTTCGACCCGGACGACGGGTTCGTCGTGCCCACCGCGGCGCAGCGTGACCAGGCCGAACCCGATCGCCGCGACGTCGTTGGCGTCGAACCAGTCGAGCCAGGCGGCGGCGCGCGCCGGGTCGCCGTCCTCGTTGGCGTCGGCGAGCCAGAGACTGACGTACGTCATCGGGTCGGCGACCTCACGCTGGATCACCCAGGCGTCCAGCCCGGTGCCGGTGAACCAGCCCTCGACCCGCTCGCCCCACTCCTCGCCGGCGACGTGCTCCCAGTTGGCCAGGAACTGCATCACGCCGCCCTCGGTGAGCAGCCCCGCCGCCGAGGCGGCAAGCTCGGCGCAGACCGCGTCGCCGGCCCGGCCGGAGTCCCGGTAGGTGTGCGTGGTCGTGCCCGGCCCGATGACGAACGGTGGGTTGCTGACCACCAGGTCGAAGCGCCGCCCGCGGACCGGCTCGGCCAGGTCGCCGCGGAGCATCTCCCACTCCTGACCGCTGAGGGCCGCGGTGGTGGCGGCGAACCGCAGCGCCCGCTCGGACAGGTCGGTGGCGGTGACCGCGCCGGCGTGGGTGGCCAGGTGCAGCGCCTGCACGCCGCAGCCGGTGCCGAGGTCGAGCGCGGTGCCGACCGGCCGGCGGAGGGCGGCGCCGACCAGGGTCGACGAGGCGCCGCCGATGCCGAGCACGTGGTCGGGCCGCAGCGGCTGGCCGGGGCGCGCTGACGAGGGCACGTCGGAGAGCACCCACCAGGCGTCACCGTACGGTTCGAGGTCGACTCCCTGCCGCACCCCGCCGCCCGGCGCGGCTTCGACCAGCCCGGCGTCGAACGCCTCGGCGAAGTCGAGCGGCGCGAGCGCGGCGGCCACCGCCTCGACCGGCTCGGTCTGCGCGCCGACGAACAGCCGGATCAGCGTGGCGAGTGGATCCCGCTCCTCGGTGATCCGCAACGCGGCGCGGAAGTCGTTGCGGGCCACCGCGGCGGTCGCCGCCGGCCCGAGCCGTTCGGCGATCCCCGCCGAGGTGAAACCGGCCGCACCGAGCGCGTCCCGCAACCGCGCGACGCCATCGGGGGACAGGAGCATGTCGGACACGTACGGCATCCTGCCATGGTCTGCTTCTTCGCCAGGCTGGGCCGGTTGCTCTGCTGCCACGATCATCGTAGCATCGAGGCATGCTGCACTCGACTCCAGCGCTCGACGACGACGACCAGCGGGTGCTCGCTGAAATCGACGCCTTTTACCAGGCGTTCGTCGCGTCGACCGGCGGCGCAAAAGCGGGGGAGTGGCTTGGCGGGGTCCGCCGGCGGTTGTTCGCCGGTGCCATCCGGGGTTCCAACACGATCGAGGGCTACACGGTTTCGCAGACCGAGGCGACGGCCATCGTCGACCAGGTGGCCGTCTCCTCCGACGTCCCGGCGGAAACGCGCGAGGCCGTCACCGGCTACCGCAACGCGCTGACCTGGGTCACCCAGACCGCCGACATGGAGTCGTTCGCCCACAGCGAGGCCGTGCTGTCGGCCCTGCACTTCATGATGATGCGGTTCTGGCCGGGCCGGTCCCCGGGCCGCTATCGCACCCGCGGCATCGTCGTGACTGGCGGCGACCCGCTGGTCCCGGCCTATGTCGGCCCCGACGGCGAAGCGGTCCCAGCCCTGATGGGAGAGCTGATCACCTGGCTCAACGGCGGCGACCTCGACGCGCCGCTGCTGGTGCGGGCCGCGATGGCCCACCTCAACCTGGTGCGGGTGCACCCGTGGCGCGACGGCAACGGACGCATGTCGCGCTGCTTGCAGACCCTGGTCATCGCCCGCGGCGGCCGGCTGGCACCGGAGTTCTGTTCGATCGAGGAGTGGCTCGGGTTCGACACCAACACCGTCGACTACTACCGCGCGCTCCGCGACACCGGCGGCACCTACGAGCCGTCCGCCGACGTGCACGGGTGGGTGCGGTTCTGCCTGCGCGCACACCACCTCCAGGCGCAGATCGTCGACCGGCGGCTGCGGTTCGGGCGAGCTGTCTGGACGGAGTTGGCCGAACTGGTGCGCGCCGACGGCTTCCACGACCGGGTCGTGGCCGCCCTCTACGCGGCGACGACCGACCAGTTGCGCCGCGAGGTGTACGGGACCGAGGAGGGCCTGTCCCGCGACCAGTCGATCCGCGACATCCGTGCACTCGAGCGCGCCGGTCTGGTCATGTCGGTCGGCTACGGCGCGACGCTGGCCTACATCGGCGACGGCGCCGCCCGCGACATCGGCGAACGGGTCGCGGCAGAGTTGACCGCACCCGCCCGGGAGCCCTACCCACGGTGAGGGCCCCGTCCGGTGTGGACGGGGCCCGCAACGGGAAGGTGCTAGATGGAGCCTCGCGTGCCGATGTAGCGGGTTGGGCCGGCGGTCCGGGCGGCCGCCGCGGCGGCGCGGTCCGGGATCGACGACGTGTCGAGGGCGAAGGTGAGCATCGCGGTCGCCATTGCGTCGGAGTTCACGTCGAGTGCTTCGAGGTTGAGGTTGCCGAGCAGGTGGTATTCGGCGTCGAGCTGTGCGTAGAGCGCGGCATCGGCGCCGTCGCGGACGGGGAACAGGCTGTCGCACTTGGAGTGGTAGCAGGGGTCGTATTGCGCGCCTTCCACGCCGCCGTAGTCGGCCACGTCTTGCGCCGTCTTGGGCACCTCGGCGCCGGTGAACAGGCCACCGGCCGGGATGCCGCTCGCGATGAACGGGCCGTAGTCGGACCGGCCGTCGAAGTCGGACGCCCGGGTGGGCAGATCGCGATCGGCGAAGAAGTCCTGGAACACCTGCTCGATTTCCGGCGAGCCGGGCGGACCCGCGGGTGCGCCCGCGGCCGCCGAGTCGTCGCCGTCGTAGACGCCCAGCATGTAGTTGGGCGAGGCGACCATGTCGAAGTTGAGGTAGAGCGTGATGTCGGCGGCCTGCGCCTCGGTCAGCGAGTTGACGTAGAACGTCGACCCGATCAGGTTGGCCTCCTCGGCGCCCCACCAGGCGAACCTGGTCTTGTTGGGCGTCTTGGTCTTGGCCATCTGCAGCGCGATCTCCAACAGCGCGGCGGTGCCGCTGCCGTTGTCGTTGATCCCGACGCCTTCCGGCACGGAGTCGAGGTGGGCGCCGGCCATCACGACGTTGTGCGGGTCGCCCTTGCGCGACTCGGCGATCACGTTCTCGGTCTGCCGGACTTCCGACGTGGTGTCGGCGGTGAGGTGGACGGTCAGACCCGCCGTGTTGGCGAACGCCTCGCCGGTGGCGTAGGAGACGCCGACGGCCGGGATGCCGACCGGGTCGCCGAGCGTGCCGAGCAGCAAGTTGTAACGGTCCACGTTGGCGACCGGGTCGCCGTTGCCCTGGTTCATCACGATCGCGCCCACCGCGCCTGCCGCCTCGGCATTGGCGACCTTGACGCCGAACGGGCAGGTGCCGCGTTGCAGCAGCGCGACCTTGCCGAGGACCAGCCCACCGGCGAAGTCTTCCGCCTCGCAGCCGGAGGTCGAGGCCCGCGGCGGGCTGAGCTGCAGGTCAACCCCGACCACCTCGGCGGTCACGTCACCCGAGCCGGAGTAGTCCATCAGGTCGTAGTCGACACCGTCGACGTAGCTGACCGAACCCGGTGCCGTCTGCGCGAACGACGAGCCGAACTCCTCGAAGAAGTTGAACGGGAACGGCTGCCGGGTGACCTGGTAGCCGGCCAGCCGCATGACGGTCGCGACGTAGTCGGCGCTGCGGTTGAAGCCGACCTGCCCGGAGGCCCGGTTGCCGCCGCTGAGGCTGCCGATCGCCTGCAGCGCCAGCGAGTGCCGCAGCACGCCGCCTACGGTCACCGATTTGGTGAGCTTGCGGACGGAGTTGTTGGAGCTGGCCTGCGCCGGGTTGGCCAGCGCCAGGACTCCCACCAGGCTGGCGACGCCAATGGTCGCCAGGGTTTTGCGGACGGTGCGGGACACCACGATGTGCACACTCCTCGCCGTTCGCCACGCCCCGGCCTCCGTGCCCCCGTGCCAGGGCGAACCCCGACGATGGCATAGACGAGCGATGATCGACACGGCCGTTCGGTCGGGCGGCTCACACCATCCTGAAATCGGCGAAGTCGAATCCGGGTGCCACGACGCAGCTCACCAGCACCGGTTGGTCGCCGAGCGGAGCAGCTGACTGCCACACACCACCGGGTACGCGCAGCTGCGGTCGCGCGCCGCCGGCCACGTCCGGACCGAGCACCCGTTCCTCGGTGTCCGGGCCAGGCTCATCGCGCGAGCCGCCGAAGCGCAGGGCCAGCGGGCCGCCGGCGTGCCACAGCCACAGCTCGTCGGAGTGGACGACGTGCCAGGCCGACTCCTCGCCGGGGAAGAGCGCGAAGTAGATCCCGGTGGCGGCGGCGCGCGGGCCCTCGTACCCGGATGGCGTGAAGGTGTGTGCGGACCGCCAGGTCTCCGCGAACCAGCCGCCCTCGGGGTGGGGCTGCAGCCCGAGCTCCGTGATCCAGGGATGCGTCATGCCGCTGAAGTTATCTGGCGCGGCCTTTACTCGCGTGCGTATACTCGCAGGCGAGTAAGGAGGCTTGCCATGCCGCAACGGAAGATCACCAACCTGCTCGCCCTGGCGGTCCTCGCGACCGTCATCGAACGACCGATGCATCCCTACGAGATGGCGTCGTTGATGCGGGCGCGTGGCAAAGAGCAGGACATGGAGATCAAGTGGGGCTCGCTCTACCGGGTCGTCGACAACCTGGTGAAGCACGGGTTCCTGGTGGCCGCGCAGAGCGAGCGGCAGGGCGGTCGCCCGGAGCGCACGATCTACCGGATCACCGACGCCGGCCGGGCCGAGCTCGTCGACTGGACCCGCGAGCTGATCGCCGTGCCGGACCGCAGGCCGGGTCCGTTCACCGCCGGGCTCTCCGTGCTCGCGGTGCTCGGCCCCGACGACGTGGCCGCGCTGCTCGCCCAGCGGGCCGGCGCGCTCGACGCGGAGATCGCGGCGGCGGCTGCCGACCTGGCCGGCTACGCCGCCGAGGTGCCCCGGCTCTTCCTGCTCGAAGCGGAATACGCGGTGGCGATGCGCCGGGCCGAGCTGGCCTGGGTGCGCGCCCTGCACGACGAGATCACCGAGGGGACGCTGCCCCGGCTGGCCGAGTGGCGGGCCTTCCACCAGACCGGCGAGCTGCCGGCCGACATCGCGGCCCTGGCCGCACGGCGAACCGAGGAGAAGCAATGACCCAGACCCAGCGACGCAAACTGATCCCGGAGATGGAAGGGCCGATGGCCCGCTGGTACGCCAAGCAGCGCGGCTCGGCCCCACAGCTCGCCGGCTACCGGCGCCAGGCGGCCGCCCTGGCGGCTGACCTCCCGGCCGGCGCGGCGGTGCTGGAGGTGGCACCTGGCCCGGGCTACCTGAGCATCGAGCTGGCCCGGCTCGGCTTCGCGGTGACCGGCCTCGACATCAGCCGCACGTTCGTCGAGCTGGCCACCGAGCGGGCGCGGGCCGAGGGCGTCACGGTCTCGTTCCAGCACGGCGACGTGGCCGCGCTGCCGTTCCCGGACGACAGCTTCGACGTGGTCCTTTGCCAGGCCGCGTTCAAGAACTTCGTCGACCCGGTGGCGGCCCTTGACCAGATCCACCGGGTGCTGCGGCCCGGCGGGGTCGCGGTGATCCAGGACATGAACCGGGGCGCGACCGCCGACGACATCCGCGCCGACGTGGCCGGCATGCGGCTCAACCGGTTCAACAGCGCCTTCACCCGGGTGAGCCTGGGCGGGCTGCGCCGCCGGGCGTACGCGGCCGCCGACTTCGAGCGGGTCGCGGCCGACAGCGCCTTCCACGGCAGCACCACCCGCGCCGACGGGATGTTGCTGGAGGTGCGGCTGACGAAGGTGGCCTGACGCCGGTTCCCGCCGCGGGCGGTAGTCGGCGAAGATGGAGCGCATGACGTTCTCGCTGCCCATCGCCCCGGAGGCCAACGCGCTGCTCGACCGGAGCCCGCTGGCGCTGCTGATCGGCATGACCTTGGACCAACAGGACAAGTTGGAAAAAGCGTTCTCATCGCCCTACGTGCTGAGCCAGCGGCTGGGGCACGAGCCGACCGTGGAGGAGATCGCCGGCTTCGACACCGAGGAGCTGATCCGGATCTTCGCGACGCCGCCGGCGTTGCACCGGTTCCCCAAGGCGATGGCGACCCGCACCCAGGAGGTCTGCCGGCTGCTCGTGGCCCGCTACGACGGCGAGACCGCGCGGCTGTGGTCCGCGGCGGCCGACGGGCGTGACCTGTTCAAGCGGGTCGCCGAGCTGCCCGGGTTCGGCCGGCAGAAGGCGCAGATCTTTGTCGCCCTGCTCGGCAAGCGCTACGGGGTGCAGCCGGCGGGCTGGCGGGAGGCGGCCGGCGCCTACGGCGACGAGGGGTCGCACATGTCAGTAGCGGATATCGTTGACGAGGCGAGCCTGACCAAGGTGCGCGACTATAAGAAGTCGATGAAGGCGGCGGCAAAGTCTGTCGGGTAACCGCCGGATCCCTCGTTGGGGCGTGTCTGACCTGGGCCACACAGGCTTCGTCAGGATACCGTGGCAAGGGCCACGGACCCAACGCTGAGTCATCTTTTCGACACGTAGCGTCAATTGATCCACGTGAGAAGCGGGTTGTCCGAGCGAGATCATTGACGCGGCCCCCTTGGGTGCCGGCACACTGTCACCAACCAAGGTGTGACCTGGGTCCCCCAGGGGCACAGTGGGAAGGCCGCAGCACCCCCGGGTGTTGCACGATAGGTGAGCAAAGACCGAAGAAGGATGTTCATCGGTGACGAAGGAGGAAGGCGATGACCCCCACTCTCACGCCGCCGCCTGGCACGGTGGTTCCCCCAGCAACCGATGAACGGTGCGATCGGTGCAACGCGGCCGGCAAGCTCCGTATCACCATCGCTGGCGGGGGGGAGCTCGTGTTCTGCGGGCACCACGCGAACAAGTACGCCGACGACCTGGTAAAGATCACCGTCCAGTTCGCGGCCGACCCGGACTTCGAGTGGCGCGGCGCCGACCTTATGGCGTCGAACTCGTCCAACTGAACCGACCGATACCTAAACCGGCCGGAACCCCACAGCGGGGTTTCGGCCGGTTCTTTCCGTCCGCTTAACGCCCTAGAGCGTCTGCACCGTGGCGACGCGCTCCTCGAGCTGTTCGATCGTCGCCTGGGCACTGGGTGGGCCGCCGCAGATTCGCCTCAGCTCGGCGTGGATCTTGCCGTGGGGTAGTCCGGTCCGGTGATGGTGCGCGGCGACCAGAGCGTTGAGCTGTCGGCGCAGGACGACCCTTCGCTCACCGGCCGACACCGGCCCCGGCGGCGCTGCGGCCATGCCGGGCACATGCGCCCCATTGGTCGCTTCCGCCGTGGCGACCGACGACCGCCGGCGCTGGGCCGCGAGCTGGTCGGCCTGGCGCTTGTTGAGCAGCGTCGCGACCTGGTCGGCGGTGAGCAGGCCGGGCAGGCCGAGGTATTCCTCCTCCTCGGGCGTGCCGGACAGCGCACCGGTGCCGAACGAGGCGCCATCGAAGATCACCTGGTCGAGCTCGGCGGTCGCGGAGAGCATCTCGTGCCGCTTGGTCAGCTCGCCGCTGGCGTCTTCGGCCTTCTGCGCGCGCTCCAGCAGCGTGTCGTCGAGGCCGTCGTCTTCCTTCGGGGCGCCGAGCACGTGGTTGCGCTCGGCCTCCATCTCGCTGGCGAGCCCGAGCAGGTGCGGCACGCTGGGCAGGAACACGCTGGCCGTCTCGCCGGGGCGGCGGGCGCGGACGAACCGGCCGATCGCCTGCGCGAAGTAGAGCGGGGTCGAGGCGCTGGTCGCGTAGACGCCGACGGCCAGCCGCGGGATGTCGACGCCCTCGGAGACCATCCGCACCGCGACCATCCAGCGCTGGTCGGACGCCGCGAACGCGCCGATCCGGTCGGAGGCGCCGGCGTCGTCGGAGAGCACCACGACAGCCTTCTCGCCGGTCACCCGCTCGATCAGCTTCGCGTACGAGCGGGCGTTCTGCTGGTCGGTGGCGATCACCAGGCCGCCGGCGTCGGGCATCCCGCCGGCCCGCTTGACCTGTAGCCGCGCGTCGGCGGCCCGGAGCACCTGGACCATCCAGTCGCCGGTCGGGTCGAGCGCGGTGCGCCACGCCTGCGCCACCAGGTCCTGCGTCATCGGCTCGCCGAGCCGGGCCGCGAGCTCGTCTCCGGCACTGGTGCGCCAGCGGGTCTCACCGGAATAGGCCAGGAAGATCACCGGGCGTACGACGCCCTCGCGCAGCGCGTCGCCGTAGCCGTAGACCGAGTCGGCCCGGGACCGTTGCAGGCCGTCTTCGCCGCGCTCGTACACGACGAACGGGATCGGGTTTTCGTCCGAGCGGAACGGGGTTCCGGTCATTGACAGCCGCCGGACAGCGCCGTCGAACGCCGCCTTGACGCCGTCACCCCAGGAGCGCGAGTCGCCGGCGTGGTGGATCTCGTCGAGGATCACGAACGTGCGCCGGGTCATCGTGCGCCGCCGGTGCACCTGCGGCGCGATGCCGACCTGCGCGTAGGTCACCACCGCGCCGTGGAAGTCGGAGGACGAGTGCAGGTCGGCGTTGCGGAACGCGGCGTCGAGCTGGATGCCGACCCGGGCCGCCGATTGCGCCCACTGGGTCTTGAGGTGCTCGGTCGGCGCGACCACGGTGACCGCGTCGACGGTGCCGTCGTTGAGCAGCTCCGCGGCGATCCGCAGGGCGAAGGTGGTCTTGCCGGCACCCGGCGTCGCGACCGCCATGTAATCCTCGGACCGGCTTCGCAGGTAGCCGACCATCGCCTTGCGCTGCCACGCCCGCAACGGCGGGAACGTGTCGAGCGACGGTTTCACCACCACGCCCCCGCGCCCCCTCACGTCACGAAAAACGCCCTCGCGGCGAGGCGAAGGCGGGACTCAGCATAACCACGCCGGGCCCGTGATCCCCAGCAGACACAAGGGTGACGCTGACTACGGAGCCGGCGTGGTGTTCCAGTTGCGACGCAGCGCGACGAGGCGGATCGCGAAGACGAGCACGCCCGCGCCGACCATCGGCCAGCCGGTCAGGCTGCCGCGGTAGAGCGCCATCACCACGACCGCGCCGGCCAGCGAGGCGACCGCGTAGATCTCCCGGCGGAGGACCACCGGGATCTCCCGGAGCAGCAGGTCACGGCCGACACCGCCGCCGATCGCGGCAATCATGCCGAGCAGGCAGGCACCGACCGGCGGTACGCCGGCCCGCAGCGCGACCAGGGTGCCGGTGACGGTGAACAGGGCCAGGCCGGCCGCGTCGAGCACCAGGACGACCCGGCGGAGCCGGGCGAGCTGCGGGTGGAAGAAGAAGACCGCGACCGCTGTGAGAGCCGCCACTACGGTGTAGCGCCAGTCGTCGAAGGCCAGCGGGGGTGCCTGGTCGACGACGAGGTCGCGGATGATGCCGCCGCCCAGAGCCGCCACGAACCCGACAAAACAGACGCCGAAGAGGTCGAGCTGCTTAACCACTGCGGCGGATGCGCCGGAAGCGGCGAAGACCGCGACGCCGAGCAGGTCAGCGAAGAGGAGTGCGGCGGTGGGTGACACCGCCGAACTCTAGATCAGCCTTCGGGGTTGGGCTCTTTGTCATAGAAGCGGTGGTTGTCTTCGAAGATCTCTTTGCACTCAGGGCAGACCGGGAAGCGGCTGGGATCGCGCGATGGGACCCAGACCTTGCCGCACAGCGCCTTGACCGGGGTGCCGAGAATCATCGCCTCGGTGATCTTGTCGCGGTCGGCATAGTGCGAGAAGCGCTCGTGGTCGCCCTGCTCGAACGGCGTCTCGACAGGACGCTCGAGAATCGTGCCGCTGGTTTCGGGGCTCGGACTGGTCACCAATCTAGTCTGCCAGGTGGGTGCGGTTGCCGCACCTGGCCACCCGTACGGTGACGATGTGAACGACTTGGTATTAGCGCCGGAAGTGGCGGACGCGCTGGCCGCCGGGGGCCCGGTGGTGGCGCTGGAAAGCACGATCATCGCGCACGGCCTGCCCCGCCCCGACAACCTCAAGGTGGCCCGCGAGATCGAGGCCACTGTCCGGGCGGCCGGCGCGGTCCCGGCGACGATCGCGGTGCTCGGCGGCCGGGTGCACGTCGGGCTCGACGACGCCCAGCTCACCCATCTCGCGGAGACCGACGGCGTGACCAAGCTGTCGGTCCGCGACCTGGCGCTGGCCGCCGCGAAGGGCGTCGACGGCGCGACCACGGTGGCCGCGACCAGCGCGGTCGCGGCGGCGGCGGGCATCCGGGTGTTCGCCACCGGCGGGCTCGGCGGCGTGCACCGGGACGCGCCCTACGACGAGTCGGCCGACCTGATCACGCTCGCGCGTACCCCGATCGCAGTGGTCTGTGCCGGGGTCAAGTCGATCCTTGACGTCGGCGCCACGCTCGAGCGGCTGGAGACGCTGGGCGTCGCCGTCGCGGGTTACCGGACGCTGCGCTTCCCCGGCTTCTACCTGAGCGACAGCGGCTTCCCGGTGGACTGGTCGCTGGACTCGCCCGAGGAGGCGGCCCGGGCCGTCACCGCGCGGGCGGCGCAGGGCGTGCACCACGGCGCGCTGGTGCTCGCCAACCCGCTCCCGGTGGGCGAGCAGCTCGACCCGGCGCTGCACGATCGCACGCTGGCCGAGGGGATGGCCGCGCTGGAAGCCGGCGGGGTGACCGGCAAGGCCGTCACGCCGTTCCTGCTGGCCTGGTTCCACGAGCACACCGGCGGTGCCAGCCTCGACGTCAACGTCCGGATCATCCTGCGCAACGCCGACCTGGCTGCCCGGATCGCCGTCGCGGCGGCATGACCGGCCGGATCGTCGTCGTCGGCGACCTGGTCACCGACGTCGTCGCGGTGCTGAGCGGGCCGCCCGCGCCGGACACCGACACCGCGGCGTCGATCCGCTTCACCGGCGGCGGCCAGGCGGCCAACACCGCGGCCTGGCTGGCCTGGCACCGCGTCCCGGTCACGCTGCTGGCGTCGGTCGGGGCCGACGCGGCCGGCGCGGCCCGGGTGGCCGAGTTGCGGGCCGCGGGCGTGGACTGCCCGCTCCCGCCGCGCACCGACGCCCCGACCGGCACGGTGATCGTGCTGGCCGAGGGCGGCCGCCGGACGATGGTCACCGACCGCGGCGCCAGCCTGCTGCTCGATCCCGAGGAGGTGGCCGCCGCCGTGGTCGGCGCCGGCCATCTGCACCTGTCCGGCTACCCACTGCTGGACGACCGGTCGCGGGCGGCCGGGCTGCGCGCGCTGGCGGCGGCTCGCTCGCACGGGCTGACGGTGAGCGTCGACGCGGCGTCCGCGGGCCCGCTGCGGCAGGTCGGAGCGGCGGCGTTCCGGTCCTGGGTACGCGGCGTCGACCTGCTCCTGGCCAACGCGGACGAGGCGGCGGTGCTGGCCGGCGACGCCGGCAGTGACCCGGCCGACCAGGCCCGGGCACTGGCCGCCTCGATCGACGCAGCGGTGGTGGTCAAGCGCGGCGCCGCCGGCGCTATCTGGGCCGACGCGGCAGGCACCGTCACGGTGCCGGCGCCGGCCACGACCATGGTCGACCCGACGGGCGCCGGCGACGCGTTCGCCGCGGGCCTCCTGGCCACCCGCCTTGCCGGCGGCGACCCCCGCGCCAGCCTCACGGCCGCCGCGGTCGCCGGCGCCCGCGCGGTCGCCCAGATCGGCGCCCGCCCGTAAGGCCTGAGCCGGTGGTCGCGGCGGGCGGGCGGTGTCGCTGTACGCGCCGAGAGACCTACCTTGCCCGCGCGGGTCGAGGGTGAGGGTGAGCGGCCGCGGAGTTGGCAGCGGGGCGCAGCGTTCCCTCGCGGGAGTGTCCTATGTCAACCCTCGGCCGCCGATGTTGAGCACACGATCTGGCGCGTGCGTCGTCGCGCCCACCGCGAACCCGAGCCATCTGCTCCTGGATTTAAGCCTTGGCCAGTGCGGCGATGTCGGGGTTGTCGAGGATGTGTTTCGACGGCCCCGACCGGGCTACCTGGAGCATCGCGCGGCCGACTTCCTCGGTGGTGACCACCTGGCGTGGGGCGAGGCGGCGGAAGATCGGGATCAGGAAGCCGCCGGCGGTCAGCATAATGCGATAAAAACGGCTTCGTGGGCGGATGCCGTGCAGCGGCTGGATGAAGCCGGGGCGGAACATGTAGCCCTTGGGGAAGCGTTCGAGCAGTTCGCGCTCGGTGCGGCCCTTTACCTGGGCCCAGCGCTGGCGCGAGGTCTCGGAGGTGCCGGCGCCCGAGACGTAGATGAACGTGGGGTCGGGCGACTGCGCGGCGAGGGCGTCGGCGACACCGATCGTGAGGTCGTGGGTGAGGCGTTCGTAGGTCTCGGCGCTCATTCCGACTGACGAAACGCCCAGGCAGAAGAAGCAGGCGTCGATGCCGGTGAGGTCGACCTTGCCCAGGTCGAACAAGTCGGTGACGACGATCGAGCGCAGTTTGTCGTGCTGGTCGCCGAGCGGCGAGCGGCCCAGCGAGACCACTTCGGACACGTCGGGCGCGAGCAGGCACTCGCGGAGCACTCCTTGGCCGACCATCCCGGTCGTGCCGGTGAGCAGGATGCGCATCGGCGTCAGGCCGCGTTGCTGCGGGGCAGGGTGGCCAGCGCCCGGCGCAGGTCGGCCAGGGACACCGTCGCCGAGTCGTCGAGGTCGGCGAGGCCGGCCTCGATCCACTGGCGCATCAGTGTGGTGACGCCGATGCCGCGTGCGTCGGCGGCCGCCCGGACCCGTTCGTAGGTGTGCAGCGGGAGCCGCACCGAGCGGCTGACCATCGGTTGGTCGGTGTCGGGCGCCGGCAGGTCGCCGGGTGTGCCGTCGCTGATCAGGTCGGCGAACTCGTCGCCGCCTTCGTGGAACCGCTTGAGGGCCTGGTCTCTGTCCACGGTCAACGCCTCCAGCCACCAACAGCTTCTTCGTAGCGCTTGCTCTCGCTGTCGCTCATCTCGCGCGCCGAGAGGATGTCGACGTCGTGGTCGTCGTGGACCGTCTCGGCGAGCAGGACCACGAGCCGCCGGCCGCGTCGGCTGGCGGCATAGACCACGGTGAGCTCGCCGAGGTGCCGGATGACCCGCCGGGAGCCATGCAGGGCCTCCCAGACCTCGCCGGGCGTCACGTCGTAGACCGCGAGGTTGCTCAACCCGTCGTCGGTGAAGCTGTACCGGCGGCCCACGGCTGAAAAGTACCACGGATGTAACACGGACCGCGCGGTCGTCGTGCCCTCCGGTAAGTGATTGGATGGAGTGGTGAAGCGTCCGGCCGGTCGACCCGTTCTGATCACCGATGCCGCGGCCAGCCAGGATGACCAGCTGCGCCGCCGGACCCGCCGCTACGTGCTGATGATGCTCATCCGGGCGGCGTGCGTGATCATCTTCGCCGTGCTCATCTCGACCCGGCCGCCGCTGCTCTGGGTCTGGCTGGTGCTGACCGGCGCGGGCGCCGTGGTGATCCCGTGGTTGGCCGTCATCCTGGCCAACGACCGGCCGCCGAAGGAGAAATATCGGCATCTCCACAAAGGCGAGCGGACCCCGCCGGCGACGCCGATGCTGCCGACCCAGCCGCTGCCCGATGATTCCGCGCCGCACAAGACGATCGACGCGGAACCGTAACCTTCCGGCTCCGAGCGGGGCTCAGTCGAGGTAGTCGCGCAGCACCTGGGACCGCGACGGGTGGCGCAGCTTCGACATCGTCTTCGACTCGATCTGGCGGATCCGCTCGCGGGTCACGCCGTAGACCTGGCCGATCTCGTCGAGCGTGCGCGGCTGGCCGTCAGTGAGACCGAATCGCAACCGGACCACGCCCGCCTCGCGCTCGGAGAGTGTCTGCAGCACCTGCTGGAGCTGGTCCTGGAGCAGCGAGAACGAGACCGCGTCGACGGCCACGACCGCCTCGGAGTCTTCGATGAAGTCGCCGAGCTGGCTGTCGCCCTCGTCGCCGATGGTCTGGTCGAGCGAGATCGGCTCCCGTGCGTATTGCTGGATCTCGAGGACCTTTTCCGGCGTGATGTCCATCTCCTTGGCGAGCTCTTCGGGCGTGGGCTCGCGGCCCAGGTCCTGGAGCAGCTCGCGCTGGATGCGACCCAGCTTGTTGATCACTTCGACCATGTGCACCGGGATGCGGATGGTGCGCGCCTGGTCGGCCATGGCCCGGGTGATCGCCTGCCGGATCCACCACGTGGCATAGGTGGAGAACTTGTAGCCCTTGGTGTAGTCGAACTTCTCGACCGCGCGGATCAGACCCAGGTTGCCCTCCTGGATCAGGTCGAGGAAGGCCATGCCGCGGCCGGTGTAGCGCTTGGCCAGCGAGACCACCAGCCGCAGGTTGGCCTCCAGCAGGTGGTTCTTGGCGCGCTCGCCGTCGCGGGAGATCCAGCCCAGGTCGCGGTTCATCTGGATGGGCAGCTTCTCTTCGCGCTCGTCGGCGGCGCGCAGCTGCTCGGAGGCGTAGAGGCCGGCCTCGATCCGCTTGGCGAGCTCGACCTCCTGCTCGGCGTTGAGCAGCGGGACCTTGCCGATCTGCTTGAGGTAGGCCCGGACGGAGTCGGCGGACGCGGTCAGTTCCGCGTCGCGGCGGGCCGCCTTGAGCGCCTCGGACTCTTCGTCGTCCCACTCGAAGTCGTTGTCGGTGGCGGTCGAGGCGGCGTCGGTCGCGGCCGCCTGGACCAGCTCGGTCGGCTCCTCGACGACGACGTCTTCGATCTCGGCGGCCAGTGCCTCGGGGTCGATGTCCTCAGCACCTTCGCCGCCTTCTGCGGCGCCCTTCGGGTCCGCTTCGCCCGGCTTGCCGGCTGCCTTGGCGGGCGTCGCGGTCTTGGCCCGCGTCGCCTTCGCCGCTGCGGCGGCCTTGGCCGGCGCCGCGCCGTTGGCCGCGTTCTCGCCGGCCGGGGTCTGCTTGGGCGGCGCGGCCTTCTTCGCGGGGACGGTCTTCGCCGTGGTCGCCCGCGAGGCGGGCGTCGCCGACCGCGCGGCGGCGACCCGTGGGCGCTTGGTGCTGACCGAGCCGTCGACAACGACCGTTATGCCGGCGTCGACGATCGCGCGGACGATTTTCTTGGCCTGGGCCGGGGTCACATCGGCCGACTCGACCGTGCGCTGGACCTCCGCCGACGTGATGTGGCCGCCGCCGCGCTGGGCGTGGGCGATCAAGATGTCGGTGATCGAGCGGACGTCTGCGCCGGTTTGGCGTGGCTCTGTCACGAATGACCTTCCGGTGGCGAGCGAGCGGGCACTGCCGGTCGAAACCAGCGATGCGGTGGGCCAAGTTCAAAGGTAGTGGGCCCTCGAGCCACGAACCGGCCTGCGCGGGAAGTTCGTGACAGGGGAGCAGGCGTGAATTGTACCGCCGTCGGTGGTGAAACATCGCACGGCGCACGACCGCAGAGCGGCCCGGCCGCGGATGGCGGCTGCCGGAGGAAAGCAAACGATGGACTTTGTCAGAATCGTAACCGGACCAAAGGGGGAGCGATGACCGACACCACGCCCGATGCGGCGGAGCTTTTGGCGATCGCGGTGACCGTCGCACGCGAGGCGGCCGACACCGCGCGTAGCATGCGCGCCGAGGGCGTTTCAGGAGTCACCACGAAATCGACCGACACAGATGTCGTCACGGCGGCCGACCGCGCGGTCGAGCGCCAGGTGATCGCCGCGCTCGGCGCACGGCGGCCGGGCGACACCGTGCTCGGCGAGGAATACGGCGGCAGCGGCGGTGCCGACGCCGCGGTGCGCTGGGTGGTCGACCCCATCGACGGGACGGTCAACTACCTTTACGGCCTCCCGCAGTACGCCGTGTCGCTGGCCGCTGAGGTCAATGGGGTGGCCGTGGCCGCCGTGGTGCGCAACGCGGCGACCGGTGAGGAGTGGACGGCCACCCGGGGCGGCGGCGCCTACCGGGGCACGCGCCGGCTCAGCGCGTCGGTGCAGACCGATCTCGCCCAGGCGCTGGTGGCGACCGGGTTCGGCTACGACGCCAAGCGACGGGCCCACCAGGCCGAGGTGCTGACCCGGGTGATCACCCGGGTGCGCGACATCCGCCGGTTCGGCGCCGCGGCGCTCGACCTGTGCCTGGCGGCCGAGGGGGCGGTGGACGCCTACTACGAGAAGGGGCTCAACCCCTGGGACCATGCCGCCGGCGGGCTGATCGCGACCGAGGCGGGGCTGGTGGTCGGTGGCCTGGAGGGGCGGCCGGCTGGTCCGGACATGCTGGTCGCGGCGCCGCCGGCGATCTTCGGCCCGCTGACCGAGCTGCTGGCCGAGCTCGACGCCGCCGGCGGGCCGTGAGCCTGCCGGGCGGCCGGCTAGGGCGCCGGGCAGCTCTGGGCCGGCAGCTTCGGCTCGCCGCGCGCGGACAGCTCAACGAGTGACTGGTTGACCTCGGTCGACGTGGCGAGCTGCTTGAACTGGTCGCCGATCAGCACGTCGACGACGTCGTCGGTGCGGGCGGGGTCGTATTCCGTCTTGGCCTCGTCGAGGAAGTAGGCGCGGATCACGTGCGCGCCGCTGACGGCCTTGGGGCCGAAGCGCAACAGGGCGACGCCGTCGACCGCGGTCTTCGAGTTGCCCTTCTTCAGCACCTGGAACTTCCGGTTGCTGAAGTCGCTGCCGACGCTCTCGGCCAGCGAGGGCTTGTCAGTCGCGTTGAAGACATTGATCTTGATGTCTTCGGACTTCTTGAGTGTCAGATCGACGACCGGCCAACCCGCTGGGCACTGGGCCGCGAGGGTGCGACCCTTCTGTGAATCGTCGACCAGCGCGTAGACGACGAAGGCGACAGCCAGCACCGCGAGCGCGCTCACGACGACGAGTGCTCGCACTCGGGCAAAGGTCATTTCGCGCTCCCGTGCAGGTGACGGTGGAGGTGGACGGTTGGCATGCCGGTCGGCCTGGCCACGGTCACCCGGTCTGCGACCGAGGTTAACGGTTGTCCGCTCGACGCGCGGAAACACCCGTGACATCCCCGGCGCGCCGAACGTGATCCACGGCGTCAGACACCTATCTTCGTGTCGCCTGAGTCACATCGGGAACAACTTGGGCCCAAATCGCGTCCTAGTGGGCCACGAGGGCGGTATACATGCCTCCCGCAGGGGCAGGTAAGGTACCGCGCTCGCGGGCGCCCGCCGTGCTCGCGTCCGAAGTTTCGCGGCCGACCGGGAACCGAAACACCGTCGTCTGGCGTTACACCTAGGCGACTTATTGATACGGGAGAGTGAGACCGATGGCCACCGACTACGACGCCCCGCGTCGCGACGAGGTCGACCTCGGCGAGGACAGCCTGGAAGAGCTCAAGGCCCGGCGAGTCGACTCACAGTCGGGCGCCGTAGACGTCGACGAGGCCGAAGTGGCCGAGAGCTTCGAGCTGCCGGGCGCCGACCTCGCCGACGAAGAGCTGACGGTCAAGGTGCTGCCGATGCAGCAGGACGAGTTCCGCTGCGCGCGCTGTTTCCTTGTCCACCACCGCAGCCAACTCGCCTACGAGCGAAATGGCGACCTGATCTGCCGGGAATGTGCCTGACCGGCGATCGCTGTTTCTGACCGTCCTCAGGCTTCTGGCTGCCGCCGGCATCCAAAAGCCTTGCGGTCACGAGCCAGGGCGGCGGCCCAGACGGGTCGCCGCCGCCGACTTCGACCTGCGGCCGTGGCCCCGACCTGCTTGACTCGTGAATGACGGCACGAGCTGGAGGGCACAGATGAGCCACGCCGACCGGTCCGCGGACGAGCCGGACCCCGCCGGTCCGGAATCCTCGCCCGGGGCCGCCGCGCCACCCACCCCGCCCAACAATTCGGAGCTGGGCGACACCGTCGCCCGGCTGACCGCCGAAGACCTCGAGCCCGGGCAGCGCAACCGCCTGCTCGGCCGCCTGATCGGCCAGGTCCGCGCCCGCGGGGTGGGCGACCTGTTCAAGCCCCGCGCCGCTCTGAAGTGGATCGCCGACGCGGTCGGCGACATCGCGCCCTACGTGCCGGTGCGCGACATCGAGACGCTCCGCAAGCACCATCCCGGCCTCGACGACGACCGGCTCGCCGAGCGGCTCGTCCGCAACGCCAGCCGGGCCACCGCCAGCGTCGGCGCGGCCGGCGGTGGCGTCGCGGCGATCGAATGGGCGGCGACGCCCACCCTGCTCACCGCGCCGGTGCTGCTGGCCGCCGAGACGGTCACCGTGGTGGCCATCGAGATCAAGCTGATCGGCGAGCTGCACGAGGTGTTCGGGCAGCCGGTGCCCGGCAGCGGCACGCAGCGGGCGATCCCGCTGGTGATGGCCTGGTCGCAGCAGCGCGGGGTCAACCCGATGGTGCCCGGCGTGGGCATCGGCGCGGTGCTCAGCACCGCGGCCCGCAGGGAGATGCGCGACCGGCTGCTGCGCCGGGTCGGCCGCAACCTGACCACCCTGGGCCCGTTCCTGACCGGCGCCGCGGTGGCCAGCTATCTCAACCGGCGGGCCACCAAGTCGCTGGGCGACCAGATGATCGACGACCTGCGCAAGCGCCAGCGCAAAATCATCGAAGGGGAGTCGCGCTAACCCGCGCTCCGGAAATCGCCGCGGCCAGCCGCACCGGGTCGCGCGAGCTGACCACCCAGTAGGGCGTCGGGTCGGCCGGGTCGTCGACGACCACCTGCACCGCGCCGGCCACCCACGGCCGCTGCACCACGAACGCCAGCTCGTGACTGCCGACGCCGAGCACCTCGCGCTTGCCGGCGGCATCCAGCGGCACCGCGTCGGTGACGAACCCCAGCGGGATGTGCGCGTCGTCGACGCGCAGCTCGCCGCCGTCGACCGCGACCCGGATCCGGCCGGCCTTCCAGAGCCCGGCCAGGGTGAGCGGGATCAGCACCACGAACGGGAGCCAGGCCCGCACGCCACCGGCACCCATCCACAGCTCGATCGCGAGCAACGTCGCGACGGCCAACCCGCACAGCCACAGCCACCAAGGAAGCCGTAACCGCTCGGCGTAGTCATCGGTAGCCACGATGTCCGAGGGTACGGCGCGCCGTACCCTCGGCACCCGGCAGGATAGGAGGGACCGCCCCCGCGGACCCACACAGCCGGACCAGACAGAAAGCTGACACCGTGACCGACGCCGCCGTCCGGGTGGCCGTGCGCCAGCTCGACCCGGACCTCCCGCTTCCGTCGTACGCCCATCCCGGTGACGCGGGTGCCGACCTGTCGGCCGCCGCCGACGTGGAAATCCCGCCCGGTGGCCGCGCGCTGGTGCCCACCGGCGTCGCGATCGCGCTCCCCGAGGGCTTCGTCGGCCTGGTGCACCCCCGCTCGGGGCTCGCCAACCGGATGGGCGTGACGGTGCTCAACGCGCCCGGCACGGTCGACGCCGGCTACCGCGGCGAGATCCTGGTGAACCTGGTCAACCACGACCCCGTGGCACCCGCGAAGATCTCCCGGGGCGACCGCATCGCGCAACTTGTCGTGCAGCGCGTCGAGCGGGCAGACTTCCACGTCGTCGAGGCACTTCCCGGGTCCGTGCGTGGATCAGGCGGGCACGGTTCGACCGGCGGCGTGGCGGTATCTTCGGAGAGGCAGGCGGACTGATGTTCTCGCGAGGCGGATCCGGGCGGCACGCCCGCGGTGACCGCGGCGACGGGTCCGAGCGGCCGGCCCGGGGCAGCGCGCAGGTGCCCCCGCCGGCCCCGTCGCACGGCCCCTACGACATCTCCGAGGCACCGTCCGGTGTGGAGCGGCTCGACCTGGGCAGCCTGCAGATTCCGGCGTTGCCCGACGTCGAGATCCGGGTGCAGGCCAACCCCGACGGCGCGGTGCAGCAGGTGGTGCTGGTCAACGGTGAGAACGCGCTGCAGGTCGGTGTGTTCGCCGCGCCCCGATCCGAGGGCATCTGGCAAGACGTGCGCGACGAGATCCGCAAGTCGCTGTTCAGCGAGGGTGTCGCCGCCGAGGAGACCGAGGGCGAATACGGCGTCGAGTTGCGGGCCCGGGTGCGCACCGCCGACGGCCTGACCGACCTGCGCTTCCTCGGCATCGACGGGCCTCGCTGGATGGTCCGCGGTGTCTTCCAGGGGCCGGCCGCGACTGACCCGTCGCGGGCCGGTGTGCTGGTCGAGTGCCTGCACGGCATCGTGGTCGACCGGGGCCAGGAGGCCAAGCCGGTGCGTGAGCCGCTGCCGCTGCGGCTGCCCAAGGACGCCAGCGAGCAGGTCCAGCAGCAGCAGGCGGAGCCCACGCCGCCGCCCGTCGCGCCGCCGACCAACGGCTCCGGCCCGGGCCCGTCGCCGCGCCGTCGGCCGTCGCCCCGACCACGCTGAGCGTCGATCGCGCCCGCCGCGTATTCCCGCCCGTCGCGGGGACGTGGGTGACCGCCGTCACGCGTACGCTGAAAGGGGCGTGCGCCCGGCCGGGGCGTCGAGGAGAGTGAAGCCGAAGGTCATGGCCATCGACCAGAGCCGCACGTCGCTGCGGCGCTTCCTTCAGCGACTGACGGCTGACGAAGAGACGCTCGAAGCCGAGAGCCTCCAGCGGGAGAGCGCGAAGTCCGGCTGCATGCCGGCCGGCCTCTGCATGCGGGGCCAGATGGTGGCGCTGAGCGGGCGCCTCAAGACCGTCGTCTACACTCCGCGCACCAACCTCCCCACGCTCGAGGCCGATCTTTACGACGGCAGTGACGTGGTGACGCTGGTGTGGCTGGGGCGACGGCACATCGCGGGGATCGAGCCCGGGCGACAACTGACCGCGCGTGGTCGCGTCGCGGTCCGGGATGACCGTAAAGTCATCTACAACCCGTACTACGAGCTGGAAGCGACCAGATGACCTCTTCGCCCCGAGCCGCCGACGAGTCCACCCAAGACCCCGACGGCGAGGAGCCGCTGCCTCCCTTCGGGGAGATGGTGGCGCAGCAGCTCGGCGGCTGGCGGGGCCTGGTCGAGTCCAGCATCCCGGTGCTGGTCTTCGTGGTCGTCAACATCGTCTGGGAGCTCAACCCGGCGCTGATCGCCTCGATCGGTGTCGCGCTGGTCATCGGCGCGATCCGGCTGGCGCAGAAGCGGCCCGTCCGGCACGCCGTCAACGGCCTTTTCGGCATCGGGCTGGGCGCGCTGATCGCCTGGCGCACCGGCGAGGCCCGCGACTTCTACCTGCCGGGCATCATCCAGAGCTACGTGTTCGCCGCCGCGCTGGTGATCTCCGCCGTGGTCCGGCAGCCGCTGGTCGGCTGGGGCTGGTCGGTGATCATGGCGGGCGGCCGGTCCGAGTGGCGCGAAGACCGCCGGCTGATGCGCACATTCATCTGGCTGACCGTGCTCTGGGCGGTGGTCTGGGTGGTCAAGGTCAGCATCCAGGCCTGGCTCTGGTACGACAAGCAGGACGACCTGCTCGGCGTCGCCCGGCTGGTGCTCGGCACGCCGCCCTACGTCCTGCTGGCCCTGCTGACCGTCGCCGTGGTCCGCCGGGTCACCCGCGACCGCCCACCGGCGGCCGTGGAGAGCGCCTGAACACCAGCCACCCTTTGCGCCGCCGTGGCCTAGCGGACAGCGCGGCGGCCGGCGGCGTCCGGGCCGAGGATCACGGCGCGGACGGCGTCTTCGACCTCGGCCGTGCAGACGAAGATGAGCTCGTCGCCGGCCTCCAGCGGGTCGTCGGGGGTCGGCACCAGGACCCGGCGGCCGCGCAGGATGGCGACCAGGGCCGAGTCGCGGGGCAGCGGGACGTTGCGGACCGGCAGGCCCACGTAGGGCGCCGTCGGCGGCAGCGTGATCTCCACGAGGTTGGCTTCTCCTTGCCGGAACGTCATCAGCCGGACCAGGTCGCCGACCGTCACCGCCTCTTCGACCAGCGCGGCCATCAGGCGTGGCTTGCTCACCGACACGTCGACGCCCCACTGCTCGGTGAACAGCCACTCGTTTTCCGCGCGGTTGACCCGGGCGACCACCCTGGGCACCGCGAACTCGGTCTTCGCGAGCAGCGACACCACCAGGTTGACCTTGTCGTCACCGGTGGCCGCGACCACGACGTCGCAGCTCGCGACGTTGGACTCTTCGAGGCTGGCCAGCTCGCAGGCGTCGGCCAGGATCCACTCGGCGGCCGGCACCCGTTCCGGCCGCAGCATCCGCGGCGAGCGTTCGATGAGCATCACCTCGTGGCCGTTGCCGACCAGTTCCGCGGCGATCGAGCGACCCACGTTGCCCGCTCCGGCGATGGCGACCCGCATGGTCAGTACCCCCCTTCCGGCGCGGCGCCGGCGACCTCGGTCACCGACGTGGCGATGTCGTCGGTGACCAGCATGAAGAGCTGGTCACCCTCTTGGATCACGGTCGAGGCGGTGGGCAGCGTGCCGATGCCGAACCGCATCAGGTAGGCGGTGCGGGCGCCGACCGCGTCTTCCAGGGCGCGTAGCGGCTGACCGATCCAGTCCTTGTGCGCCGGCACCTCGATGATCGAGACGGTGCTGGTCGGGTCACGGAAGATCTCGACGTGCCCCTCGGGGACCAGGTGCCGGATCATCCGGTCGGCGGTCCACCGGACCGTGGCCACCGTCGGGATGCCGAGCCGCTCGTAGACCTCGGCCCGCTTCTGGTCGTAGATCCGCGCGGCGACCCGGGTGACGCCGAACGTCTCGCGGGCCAGCCGGGCCGAAATGATGTTGGAATTGTCGCCGCTGGAGACGGCGGCGAACGCGTCGGCCCGCTCGATGCCGGCTTCCCGCAGGACATCGCGGTCGAAACCGACACCGGACACCGTGATCCCGCCGAACTCCGGGCCCAACCGGCGGAACGCATCGGGGTTCTGGTCGATGACGGCCACCGAATGGCCGCGGTCCTCGAGAGTGTGCGCGAGCGTCGAGCCGACGCGACCACATCCCATGATCACGACGTGCACCGGTGACACTCCTTCCACGGCGGATTGCGGCCGATTGACCGTACCCCTTGACAGCAGATCTTCGGTGATCGCCCGCCGCGCGGCAGGGCCCATCGGGCCGCCGTACCCTTACCCGTTGTGGCCCGCCCCACCTCGGTGATGAAGCGTCTGCTGCTCGGTCGACCGTTCCGGTCCGACCGGCTGCAGCACACGCTGTTGCCCAAGCGCATCGCCCTGCCGGTCTTCGCGTCGGACGCCCTGTCCAGCGTCGCCTACGCGCCGGACGAGATCCTGCTGACGCTGTCGATCGCCGGTGCCGCCGCCTACACCAAGTCGCCCTGGGTGGCCCTCGCCGTGGTCGTGGTCATGCTGACCGTGGTCGCGAGCTACCGCCAGAACGTGCACGCCTACCCGTCCGGCGGCGGCGACTACGAGGTCGCGACCGTCAACCTGGGCCCGAAGTTCGGCGTCGGGGTGGCCAGCGCCCTGCTGGTCGACTACGTCCTGACGGTCGCCGTGTCGGTCTCCTCCGGCGTGGCCAATTTCGGCTCCGTGGTCCCCTGGGTGGCCGAGCACAAGATCGGCGTCGCGGTCGTCGCCGTGGTGGTGCTCACCGCGATCAACCTGCGCGGCCTGCGCGAGTCCGGCAACGCGTTCGCCATCCCGACGTACGGCTTCATAATCATCATCGTCGGGATGCTGCTGACCGGCTTCTTCCGGATCTTCGTGCTCGGTGACGACCTCCAGGCACCCAGCGCCGGGCTGCACATCGCGGCCGAGCACGACGTGGCCGGCTTCGCGATGGTGTTCCTGTTACTGCGCGCGTTCTCCTCCGGTGCCGCCGCGCTGACCGGTGTCGAGGCGATCTCCAACGGCGTGCCCGCCTTCCGCCCGCCGAAGAGCCGCAACGCGGCGACCACGCTGCTGCTGCTCGGCGTGATGGCGGTGACCATGCTGGTCGGCATCGTCTGGCTGTCGCGGCTGACCAACCTCCAGTTCATGGAGGATCCGGGCCGGCAGATCATCGGCGGCGCCGGCGACTACGTGCAGAAGACGGTGACCACCCAGCTCGGCGAGACCGTGTTCGGAAACGGCTCGATCCTGCTCTACGTGGTGGCGGGCGCCACGGCGCTGATCCTGTTCCTCGCCGCCAACACCGCGTTCAACGGCTTCCCGGTGCTCGGCTCGATCCTGGCCCAGGACCGCTACCTGCCCCGCCAGTTGCACACCCGGGGCGACCGGCTGGCGTTCTCCAACGGCATCATCTTCCTGGCCGTCTGCGCGAGCGTGCTGATCGTCGCGTTCCAGGCCGAGGTCACCCGGCTGATCCAGCTCTACATCGTGGGTGTGTTCGTCTCGTTCACGCTGTCCCAGGCCGGCATGATCCGGCACTGGAACCGGCTGCTGCCCCGGGAGCGAGATCCCGAGGCGCGGCGCCGGATGCACCGGGCCCGCGCGATCAACACCTTCGGCGCGTTCCTCACCGGCACCGTCCTGGTGATCGTGCTGATCACCAAGTTCCTGCTCGGTGCCTGGATCGCGATCGCGGCGATGCTGGTCATCTACGTGGTCATGCTGGCCATCCGCAAGCACTACGACCGGGTCGCGGCGGAGCTCGCGCCGGCCGAGGGGCGGCCGATGCTGCCGGCCCGCAACCACGCCGTGGTGCTGGTCTCCAAGGTCCACCTGCCGACCCTGCGCGCGGTCGCCTACGCCCAGGCGACCCGGCCGGACACGCTGACCGCGGTGACCGTCAACGTCGACGACAAGGACACCCGCACCGTGCAGGCGGAGTGGGAGCGGCGCGAGGTGCCGGTGCCGTTGACCGTCATCGACTCGCCCTACCGGGAGATCACCCGGCCGATCATCGACTTCGTCAAGCGGGTCCGCACCGACTCGCCGCGCGACGTGGTCACCGTCTTCATCCCCGAGTACGTCGTCGGCCACTGGTGGGAGAACCTCCTGCACAACCAGAGCGCGCTGCGGCTCAAGGGCCGGCTGTTGTTCGAGCCCGGTGTGATGGTGACCAGCGTGCCGTGGCAGCTCGCGTCGAGCCAGACCCGCGACCTCGACCGGATGGACGCGACGCTGATCCGGGGTCCGGCCCGAGGTCCGCGTACCCGGGGTGAGGTCAAGCTCGACTCGTCTGGCCTGCCGCCGGCCGACACCGGAACCCCTGCGGAACCGGGCCCCGACGATGGGGTGCCGGCGCCGGCCGAACGGGCGGACCGGTCGTGACCCCGGAGAGTCCGGCGGTCGCCGAGGAGGAGCGGGTCACGCTCACCGTCGGCGCGCCGGCACACGGCGGCCACTGCGTCGCCCGCCTCGACGGCCAGGTGGTCTTCGTCCGGCACGCGCTGCCCGGCGAGCGGGTCACGGCCATGGTCACCGAGGTACACGGTGGCTACCTGCGGGCCGACGCGGTGGAGATTCTCGAGGCCTCGCCGGACCGGGTCGCGCCGCCCTGCCCCTACGCCGGCCCCGGTCGGTGCGGCGGCTGCGACCTCCAGCACGTGGCGCCCGGCGCGCAGCGCGCCTGGAAGACCGCGATCCTGCGCGAGCAACTCAGCCGGCTGGGCCGCCTTTCGGACGCCGAGGTCGACGCGCTCGACGTGAGCGTGGCGGCTTTGCCCGGCGAGCTGACCGGCTGGCGCACCCGGGTCCGCTACGCGGTCGACGCGGCCGACCGGGCCGGGCTGCTCAAGCATCGCTCGCATGAGGTGGTGCCGATCGACCGCTGCCTGATCGCCCACCCGGCCATCCAGGCGCTGCCGGTGCTCGACCGGCGCTGGCCGGCGGCCGACGCGGTGGCGACCGTGGCCACGTCGGCGGGCGATGTCGAAGTGCTGCCGCTGCCCGGGCCCGACGTGCCGACCGTGCGCGAAGAGGCCCTCGGTCGCACGTGGACGATCGGCGCGGAGACGTTCTGGCAGGTGCATCCCGCTGCCGCGGAGACGCTGGTCGGCGCGGTGCTCGCGATGGTGGCGCCGCAGGCCGGCGAACGGGCCTGGGACCTCTACGGCGGCGCGGGGCTGTTCGCGGCGGCGCTCGCCACCCGGGTCGGCCCGGGCGGCCGGGTGACGCTGGTCGAGTCGGCGCCCGACGGCGTCGCGGCGGCCCGCGACAACCTGGTCGACCTGCCGTGGGTCGAGGTCGTGCCGGCCCGGGTGGAGACCGCGTTGGCCCGCCGCCGGGTCGCCGGCCCGGTCGACGTGGTGGTGCTCGACCCGCCGCGCACGGGTGCGGGCGCGAAGGTGGTCGACGCGCTGACCCGGTCGGGCGCCCGCGCGGTCGGCTACGTCGCGTGCGATCCGGCCTCGTTCGCCCGCGACGTCCGCACGTTCCGTGAGCAGGGTTGGCGCCTCGCGGAACTGCGCGGCTACGACTGTTTTCCGATGACGCACCATCTGGAGTGCGTCGGATTGCTGCTACCGGAATCGTGAGCCGGAATTATTTTCGGTTTAGCTTTCGGAAATGACGGCCGATCGGGGGTCATCGTTGCGGCGCGGGGACTCTTCGGTTGGGTGTGGTGACGATGCTGCCCTCCTTTTCGCGGCTGGCCGCGCGGGAGGCGACCCGCCGGTCACGGAGTCGGATCCAGCCGATGACCAGCAGGATCAGCGGGAGCAACGGCAGCGCGATGACCGCCACGACGATCAGCGCTATCAGTTGCCCAACGGCGTACTTACCGGAAACGCGCGAGGAACCTGACATGTGGGCATACCTTTTGGGGAGGGAAACTCTGCGCCCATCGTACGTCTCTTTATGCTTGTGCCCTATTTATCACCCGTGCGGAAAGTCGCCGGTTCGGGACCGTTATAGATCTCACGTTGACCCATCGATCATGGCCATAGCTTGCGGTTATGAAGATCGGCCCGGGCGCGGCGGCGGGGTGCTGGCCGGCCAGGCGTCCGAAAAAACTGTCCCGGTCCCGTCAGTAAGACTTGTCCGATCGGTCCACCTGATCGCCCGATCGGTCGGGCCTGCCGCGCCGACGCGCCGATGGTCCCGTGTACGGGAGTGCGAGAGCCGCGGCCGTCGTCACCCAGCGCGGCCGGTCGGGCGCGCACCGTCCACACCGGCTACCCAGCGTGATCGCGTAGGGCGCTCCACGCTGTGCGGAAAGGGAGATTCGGTGAAGACGATCTCGGATCGGGGTGCGCCAGGTGCAGGCACGGATACACTTGCCGGTCATGAGCGTTGAAGAGGGTCGGGCCAGTCTGTTGTCCGCCATCCGCGGCCCACAGGACCTCAAACGGCTCTCAGCCGAAGAGCTCGTCCTGCTTTCCGCGGAGATCCGTGACTTCCTCGTCGCGAAGGTCTCGCGCACCGGCGGGCACCTCGGCCCCAACCTCGGCGTCGTCGAGTTGACGCTGGCGATGCACCGGGTCTTCGACTCGCCGCGCGACCGCTTCCTGTTCGACACCGGCCACCAGAGCTACGTGCACAAGATCGTGACGGGTCGCCAGGCCGGCTTCGACCAGCTCCGGCAGCGGGGCGGGCTCTCCGGCTACCCCAGCCGCGCCGAGAGCGAGCACGACCTCATCGAGAACTCGCACGCCTCGACCGCGCTGAGCTACGCCGACGGCATCGCCAAGGCCTACGCGCTGCGCCGCGAAGACCGCAGCGTCGTGGCGGTCGTCGGTGACGGCGCGCTCACCGGCGGCATGTGCTGGGAGGCGCTCAACAACATCGCCACCGCGCGCAACCCGCTGGTCATCGTCGTCAACGACAACCAGCGCTCCTACGCGCCGACGATCGGCGGGCTCGCCGACCACCTCTCCTCGCTGCGGCTCAACCCGGGCTACGAGAAGGTGCTCGACCTGGTCAAGGAGTCGCTCGGCTCGACTCCGCTGGTCGGCAAGCCGCTCTACGAGGTTTTGCACGCGGTGAAGAAGGGCATCAAGGATGCCGTCGCGCCGCAGGCCATGTTCGAGGATCTCGGCATCAAATACGTCGGGCCGGTCGACGGCCACGACATCGCCGCCGTGGAGTCGGCGCTGCGCCGCGCCAAGAACTTCCGGGGCCCGGTCATCGTGCACGCGGTGACCCGCAAGGGCTACGGCTACCGCCCCGCCGAGGAGGACGACGCCGACTGCCTGCACGGCCCGAGCAGCGCCTTCGATGTCGAGACCGGCAAGCTGCTGGCCGCGCCGAGTGTCAAGTGGACGCACGTGTTCGCCGACGAGCTGGTCGCGATCGCCGACGAGCGGCCCGATGTCGTGGGCATCACCGCCGCGATGGCCGAGCCGACCGGCATCGCCGCGCTGGCCCGCAAGCACCCCGACCGGGTCTACGACGTCGGCATCGCCGAGCAGCACGCCGCGACCTCCGCCGCCGGTCTCGCGATGGGCGGCCTGCACCCGGTGGTCGCGGTCTACGCCACGTTCCTCAACCGCGCCTTCGACCAGGTGCTGCTCGACGTGGCCATGCACAAGCTGCCGGTGACGTTCGTGCTCGACCGGGCCGGCATCACCGGTCCCGACGGGCCGAGCCACTACGGCATCTGGGACATGTCGGTCTTCGGCGTCGTGCCGGGGCTGCGCATCGCCGCGCCCCGCGACTCCGCCACGTTGCGCGAAGAGCTCCGCGAGGCGGTCGCCGTCGACGACGGGCCGACCATCGTGCGCTTCCCGACCGGCTCCGTCGCCGCCGACCTGCCGGCCGTCCGGCGGATCGGCCCGGTCGACGTGCTCACCGAGTCCCGGCAGAAAGACGTCCTGCTCGTCGCGATCGGCGCGTTCAGCCACCTCGGCATGGAGGTCGCGACCCGGCTCGGCGAGCAGGGCTACGGCGTGACCGTCGTCGACCCGCGCTGGGTCCGCCCGGTGCCGGCCGAGCTCGTCACGCTCGCCGCCGCACACCGCCTCGTGGTCAGCGTCGAAGACGGCGTGCGCACCGGCGGCGTCGGCGACGCCCTCGCCAAGGCCATGCGCGACGCCGACGTCCGGGTGCCGCTGAAGGACCTCGGCGTGCCGAACGCGTGGCACCCACACGGCAACCGGGCCCAGATCCTGGCCGACCTCGGCCTCACCGCGCAGGACGTTGCCCGCGAGGTGACCGGCTGGGTGTCCCGCCTCGACGAGGCGGCGTCCTCCACCGAGTCGCTCGGTGCCGAGGCGGCCGCGCCGGCACCACAGCGCGACAACGTCAGCAAGGGACGTTAGGCGAGAGCCATGGCCGACCGGCCGGGCGACTGGGTGGTGATCGACCTCGGCACTGCCCATGGGTCGGTCGACGAAGACCAGCGCCCGGACACCGGCCACCGCCGTCGCTCGCGGCGCTGGCGGCTGGCTGGCACGGCGGCCGCGCTGCTGCTGGTGTGCGGTGGCGCCGCCGTCGCGAGCCCGCCGTTCCGGCCCACAGCGACCGTCCCGGTAGAGCCCGCTTCCAGCGTCTCGGTCGCGGGCGATCTCCTGGTCGTCGCCGACCCGGCTCCGCCTGGCACGGAAGGCACCGCGACCGCGGTCGGCGCGGGCGGCACGGCCGGCGGCGACGCCGACACGGGCCAGAGCCTGTTGCGCGGGTACGCCCTGCCGAGCGGCACCGAGCGCTGGCGGGTCCAACTGCCCACGGCGATGTCCCAGTCCGCCACCCGCCTCGGCGACCTGGTGCTGGTGGCGTCCCGCGACTCGATCCGCCGGCAGACCGGCACCACCGCGATCGACGCCGCCACCGGCGCGGTGCGCTGGAACCGTGACGACGCGGTGCTGACCGTGCCCGGCGCCGGTGCCGGCCTCGCCGTCGACGAGGTGCGCAGCGCCAGCGGCGCCGGCAGCCGGGTGTCCGGGCGGATCGACGCGATCGACCTGGCCACCGGGCGCACGCTCTGGCACCAGCGGGTGCCCTCGACGGCAGTCGTGCACGCGGTCGCCGGCGACCCGGCGCTGGCGGTGTTCGTCCTCGACTCCGGCCGGGTCCAGGTCTACGACCTGACCACCGGCGCGTTGCGCGGCACCGGCACGCTGCCGCCGGCCGACTACGCGCCCGACAACCCGCGGCTGGTCGACGACGGCTTCGTGCTCCGCCACCCCGACGGCCGGCCCGGCCAGCGGGTCGCCCTCAGCGCCTACAACCTCGACAACGTCGGCCTCGAGTGGAGCCGGCCGGACCGCGCCCGCGACGTCCGCTGGGCCGACTGCGACGGCAACCTGTGCGGTCGTACCCGCGACGGGATCTGGACCCTCGACCTCGACGACGGCGCGCTGGCGTTCGCGACCGGCGACGGGCTGCCCTGGCTGCCCGTCCGGGGCAGCGACGACCAACTGGTCTTCCGGCTGCTGCCCGACGAGCGGGTGGCGGTGGCCAGCGGCGGCACCAGCACGGCGCCGCGGCCGCTCGGCACGCTGCCGGCCGGCAACCGTGACTGCCGGGCCGGCGACACGGCCATGGTCTGCCGCGGTGCCGACGGCCGCCAACTCGAGATCTTCACCCTCCCGCATCCCTGATATCGCGCCGGAGGTCACGTGGTCCCAGGCGGCACGATCGACCTCGGCTCGGTCGCCGACCAGCCGGCTGAAACGACCGAGCGTGAGCTGCCCCGCCGGCCGCCGTTCTGGGCCTGCGTCGGGGTGCTGGCCGCCGCGTTCCTGGTGCTCGGCGGCTCGCTGCGGCCGATCCCGCCGCTGACCGAGACGGTCACCCGGCTCGTCGGCACCGGCTCCTCCTACGCGGTCGTCGAGGACCGGCTCTACCTGGTCCAGCGGGACGACACGGAATCCTGGTCGCTGGCGGCGATCGGGTTACCGGCGGGGGAGGAGCTCTGGACCGCGCCGTACGCGCCGACCGGCGAGCGGATCATCCGGATCGACATCGCCGGCCCGGTGTTGCTGGTCTCCGGCGGCGAGACCACCGGGCGGATCCGGCGGACCGATGCGTACGAGGCGGCGACCGGCCGGCGGCTCTGGTCGGCGCCCGAGGAGCTCGTGGTCGACGCCGACGCCAACACCGGGTATGCCAGCAGCGCCGACCCGCCCCGGCTGCGCGCGCTGGATCTGGCCACCGGGCGGCAGCTCTGGTCGGCCGAGCCGAAGGACCGGTTCACCTTCGCCGCCGTCGGTGGCGTGGCCCCGGTCGCCGGCCGGATCCCGCCGCGGGTCGCGCCCGAGTCGGAGGCCAACGCGGTCGGCGGCGGCGAGGGCGGCGCGACGGTGGCCGCCGGCACGGCCGGGTCCGGAGCGGGCGGGTCCGGGTGGCTCGCCCTGTTCGTCCGCTCCGGGCGGGTCGAGCTGCGCGACGCCCGCACCGGGACGGTGCTGCGCCAGGTGACCCCGCTGGGCGCCGGCGCACTGCCGCTCTCCGGCCTCAGCGCGGGCGGCGGGCTGGTCCTCTGGTTCGCCGACCACGGCGTTACCGGCCTGGTCGGGCTCGACCCGGCCACCCTCGACGTGCGCTGGCGGATGCCGTACGACATCGATGGGGGTGGCCTGGGTCGTTGCCTGACGCTGGTCTGCGTGAGCAGCCACGGCGACGTGCTCGCCCTCGACCCGGTCAGCGGCCGGCTGCGCTGGCGCGCCCGGGACGCCAGCTACCTGGTCGAGGCGCGCGGCCGGCTGGTCGCCCTCGGCCCGGTGCCGGGCGGCCTCGGCCCGGTCGGCACGGTCGATCCGGACACCGGGGGCGAGGTCGCCGACCTGCGCGGCTGGCGGACCGGAGCGCGCGGCGACCCGGTCGTGATCCGCATACCGGTGGGCGGCTCGGACACCGTGATCGCCCTTCTCGACGGCCCGTCCGGCGTGCTGCGGCCGCTCGCCTCCGCCCCAGAAGTGCTGCTCGCCTGCCAGTCCGGGACCGTCGCGATCGTCTGCCGCACAGCTACCGGTGCGCTGCGGATCTGGGCTGTCCGACCCGAGCGCTAGTTTTGCTCACACGGGTTTCACGGACTGTTGGGCAGGGTGGGTGACCGGAAGGCGCCAGGAAGCGTCAGCTTCCTGACGGCTGAGGACGGAGGGCGGCACAGCGTGCGAGTGCTAGTGGTCGAAGACGAGCGCAATCTCGCCGACGCGATCGCGCGTGGGCTGCGGCGGCACGGTTTGGCCGTCGACGTCGCCTATGACGGCACGTCCGGCCACGAGATGGCGTTCGTCACCCGCTACGACGTGGTCGTGCTCGACCGCGACCTGCCCGGCGTGCACGGTGACCAGATCTGCGCCGACCTGGTCTCCTCGGGCGCGCTGACCCGGGTGCTGATGCTCACCGCGAGCGGCACGGTCGCCGACCGGGTCGACGGCCTGCAGCTCGGCGCCGACGACTACCTGCCCAAGCCGTTCGCCTTCGACGAGCTGGTGGCCCGGGTCCGGGCCCTCGGCCGGCGGGCCACCCCGCCCGCGCCGCCGGTGCTCGCGGTCGCCGACCTGGTGCTCGACCCGGCCCGCCGGGTGGCCACCCGGGCCGGCGCGCCGGTCGACCTGACCCGCAAGGAGTTCGGCGTGCTCGAAGAGCTGCTCAAGGCCCGCGGCGCGGTGGTGTCCAGCGAAGAGCTGCTGGAGCGGGTCTGGGACGCCAACACCGACCCGTTCACCACGACGGTCCGGGTGACGGTCATGACGCTGCGCAAGAAGCTGGGCGAGCCGCCCTTGATCGAGACGGTGGTCGGCGCCGGCTACCGGATGCCGGGGGACCCGGCATGACGGTCTACGCGGCGGCCCGGCAGCGCGGCCCCCGGCCCACCCTGCGGTTGCGGCTCACCCTGCTCAACGGCGTCGTGGTGGTCGCGACCGGCCTGGTGCTGATCCTGCTCGCCTGGTTGCTGGTCGGCGGCGCGATCCACCCGGCCGACCAGCTCCAGCCCGGCGCCTTCGTCGACCTCGCCGACGGCCGCCGGATCGACGCCGGCGCCTGGCAGGCCCAGGTGGTCGACGCCGCCTCCCGCGAGCTGCTGGTCAAGGGCCTGCTGGCGCTACTGGTGACCAGCCTCGTCGGCATCGCCGCGGCCTACGTGGTGGCCGGGCGGGCGCTGCGGCCGCTGCACCAGGTCACCGCGACCGCGCGCCGGCTCGGTGAGCAGACACTCGACCAGCGGATCCGCTACACCGGCGCCGACGACGAGGTCGCCGAGCTGGCCCGCACCTTCGACGCGATGCTCGACCGGCTCGGCTCGGCGTTCGAGGCGCAGAAACGCTTCGTAGCCAACGCGTCGCACGAGTTGCGCACCCCGTTGGCGGTGATGCGCACCGAGATCGACGTCACGCTCGCCGACGACGAGGCCGACGACGAGGAGTTCCGGCGGATGGCCACCGTCGTGCGCGACGCGTCCGAGCGGGCCAACGGGTTGGTCGACGCCCTGCTGGTGCTGGCCCGCAGCGAGGCACAGCGCGGCCGCCGGCTGGGCCGCAAGGTGCCCACCGACCTGGCCGACGGGCTGCGCGCCGCGATGTCGGCGATCCGCGTCGAGGTCGACCGGCTGGGCCTTTCGGTGACCACCGACCTCGCGCCGGCGCCCGTGGTGGGCGACCCGGGCCTGCTCGAACGGCTCGCCGGCAACCTGGTGGAGAACGCGGTCCGCTACAACCACCTGCACGGCCGGCTGTGGGCGCGCACCGGCACCGAGGGCGACCAGGTGTTCCTGGTGGTCGGCAACACCGGCTTCGAGGTCGAGGCGATAGACGTGCCGGGCCTGTTCGAGCCCTTCCGGCGCGGCGGCCGGGAGCGCACCGGCGCCCGCGGCTCGGGCCTGGGCCTGTCGATCGTGCGGGCGGTCTGCGACGCGCACGGCGGCAGCGTGACCGCTACGCCGCAGGAAGACGGCGGCCTCGAGGTGCGGGTGACCCTGCCGGCGGCGAGCAGCACCCCGGTCGCGGCCGGCGCGGCGGCGGTCGGCGACCCGAAACCACGTTGATCGCGACGGCGGTCGCTGGCACGGTAGCCGCCATGACCAACCGCATCCATCACCTCAACGTCGCCTGCGCCGACCCCTACGAGCTGGCGGGTTGGTGGTCGCAGGTGCTCGGCTACGAGCGCTCCGAAGAAGACTTTCCGGGCGATCCGGAAGCCCTGCTGATCGCCCCCGCCGGCGCCGGCCCCGGCGTGCTGTTCTGCCACGTCCCCGACGGCCGGGCCGCCCAGAGCCGGCTCCACCTCGACCTCCAGCCGGCCGACCACACCCGCGACGAAGAGGTCGTGCGATTGCTCGCGATCGGCGCCACCCTGGTCAACGACCAACGCAAACCCGACGGAAAGGGCTGGGTCGTGCTGGCCGACCCCGAGGGCAACGAGTTCTGCGTCGAGCGCAGCGCCGCCGAGCGGGTGGGCGGATGA
>Ga0193743_1000192_pt1 | contig 49677 bp, 68 predicted proteins | sample L2c2metaG_FD_143038 | JGI IMG/M metagenome (GOLD analysis project Ga0193743, IMG submission 143038) | Soil microbial communities from a riparian zone of the East river system, Colorado, United States - L2c2 | ecosystem: Environmental > Terrestrial > Soil > Riparian zone | place: USA: East River... | reverse complement strand
ATTCTCCATCTTTTTCATCATTTCATTATTTTTCATCATTTTATTATTTCCACTCCGATTTTTGGTATATAGACATGCATCCCACCTTAGCAGGGCTTTATCCTTTTCTTTTAGGATCCCCTGCTAAGTGCGCTTTCCTGTCGTATTTTATGTTTATATATATGTTTAGGATCCCCTGCTAGATCTCGACTAAGTCGTCCGCAGTTGCCCTAACAGTCGATTGCAGTGGTTGCACGGTCTCGGGGATGATTCTGTTGGACTGGTTGGTTCCTAGTTCCACACAAATTGGTCTTCTTCTAGACTAGGGGCTTCCTTAGCTAGGGATACTGTCGGGGTCTTGACATGGTGGGGTCGTTGATGCTTAGAGAAGCAGATGCAGAAATAGTTTTGACCTTTTGTTACGGGTGTCACTAGCTTGCACTCACGTTCGGTGCTGGGCAGAGACAGTAACAAAGAGCTAAGTTCTATTCAAGCGAGGAGCACTTCCAAAGGTTTGTGAGCAAAGCGTAGTGGATTGAACCGTATAGGTACTAAGGTCAAAACTAGAGAACTACGACTAAGTATGGGCTCTTTATATAGATAACTATGAGGCAGTGTCCAATGTCAAGGGTTTAGTAGTACGAGTCATAGTATGAGTCATGAAATAGTGTGAGTCACGAAAGGAGGCAGTGTTTGGGAATGGAAATGAGTAAAAGGGGATAGCTAAGCAAAATGTGGGATAGTATCAGGTAATATGTTGTCATCCGCCTGGTGGATCCAGGAAAGGAATTGATCACTGGTGATCTGAGTCAAGTAAAATGATTCCCGTTTGCATTCTCCTGTTATCATTCATAACACTTTCCAAGATAACTCCTTATATGTCTATGTTTCTTTCTGTATAAATACTTGAGCTGTAGTATATATTTCACCAGTTCAAATATCAACTTAGCAACCTCATTCTCTTAACTGGTTTTTGTCTGCCTTAAGCTTCTTCTCGGTCTAACTCCAGACTCTCCTACTCTGTCTGGAACTCCAAAATTTGAGGCAACCCATCAAGAGAGTGGTGCAACCTATAAGTTGAAGCCAACGCCTTGCCTGACTTCAGACCTGACATCTCCGTCCAAAATCCGAGCTTAACACTAATGTCTAATCTATATCTTAGGGTACTTACAGACTGGAATCACGGAGGGTAAGGCAGAACAAGATATTCGGATACACACGAGATGACAGAGCGTGATTGATTGATGTCAACTAATATGACAGGAGGGGTGGGAACCTAAGGTTGAATCCAAAAAGCGCTAGCGTTGATTGAAGTCACATGTACTTGCAGCCTTGTTTTGGTACTCGTTATCATACATACTTATTTGTATCCTGCTGTGCTTACTGGGAGATGCTCAAGGCAGAAGCCTCTCAAATTCGTGATGCGGAGGTAGGTCATTATGTTGAATACAGAGGTTGCGAGATGCACAATTATCTGTCAGATGACATCCTCCAGGGCTGCCAAGGCTGAGTTCGCCAAGGAATATGATCAAGCTTTCCGGCTTCACATCAAAGCAGCAGAATCCTTCCTCCACCTTAGCCGATCCAGTACACAGTCAGATAGAATCAAACAACAATGGAAGGCCAGTGCATCAAAGGCCCTCGAAAGAGCTGAAAGGATCAAGAAGTTCGTTGAGAAATCCAGCGGCAGCTCGAGCATACCGTGCACTTCAAGTCAGCAATCAGCAGTATCACTGCGTCTGACCCCAGTTGCTATCGACCATTTTTCACCTCGTAAGTCCTTGAAATGACTTCAATTCCGTATCTTCAGCTTTAGCAGAGGAACAATTATACGTTCTAAAGAGAGGTGAAAATGTCAATGGACTCAGCTTTCCTTTGTGGGATGATCCTATTCAAACCTCGTCCATTTCACCCTATACGTGAGCTTCTTGGTTTATTTCAAACCCTTACGCGCTCACAGTTGCGCTCCAGTTACACAGATGGTCAACCCAAACTCTCACCAGACCAACAAAAAAATTCATGCGTCTGGAAACGCCCAAATCAAAGGCCGGGTGAGTCTATGGACATATTACGCCAACGAATCCTGCCCGAGGATATCCTACAACACATCGTAACCGACTGTTCTGTTTGTGCATCAATTTCGGTCTGCCTTGAACATTCCCGAAGATTTGGGTCCACTGTAAGTCTGAGTGTTTTTGTTCGATCGTCATGCCTTTCAACTTTTCGAAAGCTTGCAGTATCATCCATACATAATTACCGCAACAAGTTTGCTTCGAAAGTCACGACTACTCAGATAGATGGCCGATATGATATTCGGGCTTTGTTCAATGGTGCATGGCGTCGAGTAGGCTCTTTCTTTTTAGTTCTATTCCTATAGAGGATCACATTGATACTTGAATATTTCTAGATTGGTGAAGGACTCTACTCTCTCCATCCACAGTTTTCACTGATCATCAGTAACTTTCCAAGCCATCGACGATAGGCTTCCTTTTAATCCAACAGATGGTACTCTGATGTGTATGTCCATTCTTCCGCCTCACCCAACCTCCAAGGAGGGCAATCTATACGAGGAAATTTCGTGGCCAAGTCTTTTGGAGAAAGCCGTATGATCCCATTTTCGACTCCTGGTGTTTGGTAACTCACCGCAACTTGCATAGTACATGAAGCTAATGGGAGGGTACGACTTTCCTGGATCGTTAGTTGATCGAATCATGGATCCGAGTCCGTCACTAACTGGTTTGACACAGGAATTCAAGCATCGATCTTCAGTAAATTTCGATCATCCATTTCTCAGGATATAAATACTGACTTCTTTTATAGTGCTTTTATCGGATGGATACCAGAATATATTGACATCAAAAGGTTTTTTTCTATCTTTCATGATATGCAACGCTTCTGTACAAAAATCTTATCAGATCAAATTTTGAGCGCGAAAAAACCTGGGAGCGGATAGAGAATGGTTTCTCGACTGGCATGTCAAATTCATTTCCGTTTCCCGTCAGTTTTTTAGATCTACGCAGGGCAATGTGTTGTAACTTTGGGCACTGGCCCTAGATTGGATAATCGGTGGCGAGACGTCCATCTCCTACCTTCTCACAGTTATGCTGTCATAGGTGAGCTTTGACCAGTAAATCCCTTAGTCGTTCAGTTGAGTGTGTGAGATAGACGTGCGTGAAACGGAAGAGGGCTGTATGTTCACCGTTCTGGATTCCTGGGTTCGCTCCAATGGTGAAAAGAAGGAAGCATCAAGTCCGCCCTTTCCTATTCCTTGGAATGCCCTTCATGAACCTTGACAGAAACCCTGCAAATATCCTGGCCTGAGGTTATGAATAGTTTTGATGGAGTATATCTCAGCTGGGATCCTGAAATGTGGCAAAACTCATTGACCTTCCACGGGTAGCCGCCTTTCTTCCCTTTTAAACCCGAACTCAAACTTACCAATTGTCTAAAGAATGTGGAAACGTAGTGGCGAGGACGATCTAAATGGTAGTGATTTATCTATTCAACAACCCTTTGCACCTTCGCTCACTTGTACAAGGCTCCAGACAGGTCCAGCTGGAATTTAACACGAGTAGCTCTTTCGATCAGGAAATTTGGGTGCTCCTCACGAGGCATGTCACCGATACACATCGAACATCGGACTTCAGTGCCTTAAAGGTTGAAATTGAGGATGACCTGATACCAATTTCAAGAGTTGTTGAAAGTCAACATATCTTGTCCTCTAAAGTATGTAGTCGATCGTCCCTCTCTAGTCTGCGATTTAAATTGTCATAGGGAACTTATACAAACAGCACGCATATTCTAGTACGCATTCTCTGTGTCATTAGAACTAAAACACGGAAAAACACAGCTAACGAAGCCGTAAACAAGGCCAGAATACGAATCCCGATTTCCCAACGGTCTGGAACTCTGTCCATCTTAGCTTCCTACGACGGTGATGCACGTGAACTGGGATTTACTCTCGGCGCATTCGCCAAGAGAAATACGAACATTGCGTGGATTGAGAATACGCCTACGCCTCCATATAAATATAAGGTACTGGCTCTCCATTGGTTGAAAACATTTCCTGGGCTTATTCTGAGATTAGGTTGAAGGATCCTTGACTTCGAAAAACGCTGGCGGTAGTTGCACGTATCCGACCTTTATGGTGAATCCTCAATATCACCTGGTCATTCACCCTCAACAAGCCAAGGTTGAGGGGAGAGTCAATGGTAAGGCGAAAGTGACATTGACTCTGCAGGCAAGTAAAGATGTACCGGTCAATGTAGCCATGGTACGAACCCATGGGCAAAGAGTTACAGAGTATGTACCAGCTTCATACTCCCAGTCATGACTTTTAATTTACTTGCCACCAGACTTTCGGAGAAGGAAGTGGTGGCCACATCGGGCGCTTACAGCTATGGGTTGGTCACAGTCACGAAAGAACTCTCTAGTATGTTACTCTTTCTTGTTGATCGACAAATCCTCTAAAGTTATCACTAGTTGGAGAGTACACTCTAGTCGCATCTGCGTTTGAGCCGCATCATATGGGATCGTTTTCTCTGAAGGTTGACAGTTCTCATCCATTCGACCTCAAGCCCATTCCTCAGGAGGGTGCAGGTATGTATTGCAAAGTCGTGCGCGGCTCATGGTAGGTGGCTCATGGTATCCCTTCCTGATCCCGAAAAATGACTATCCTGTGCCACAGGGAGGGAGAAACAGCAGCTGGTGGCCCTTCATCCGACCGCTATGACAGAAATCCTGTGTTTGAGGTTGATATACCCTCGTCGACGCAGCTTAAGTAAGTTTGAATATATTGCACTTCTCAATCTAGCTGACATACTCTGCAGGATTCGCCTGCAATTGCTTCAGCCATCTACTTCCATTGCGCTCAACGTCACTGTCTATTCTCAACATGTTGCACCTTCATTGAACCAACAGCGGCATGTACTAACTTCCGGTGCATATGACGACACGATTGCGGGAGTAGCTACACCGCAAATATCAGTTGCCGCGGGGAAGTACTATCTCGTGCCCTCGACGTACAACCCTGGGACCGAAGTTGGCTTCAAGCTCATCGTGTATTCGAGCATTTCGGGGGTGGTGGTCACCCAGATAGTAGAAAATCAAGTTTATTAGCCTTCTGGATCTTCGTTCTGGGTATACCAAGCTCTGCTATACGGGAGAGCTGGAGAGTGGAGATGCCCTCCAAAGAGATGGTGGGGATAGCAAGAACTCGTTCACACGTTTGAGTGTTGCTCGAGAAGGATTAGCTTGCGGCCTGCTGGCAATAATCCATTCTAACCTGGTACGAATGGATTTCTTGTCGGCTAGGGTACTGGTGAGACCACAGAATTACGCAGGTAGATCAAAATAAAAGGTACCTTGTATTAACGTTGAAACCGGATCCATTGGTACCAAGTGTCCATTATCTTGGAAGAACAGTTGCAAAGCAGCAAGTGCAACACCCACACCTAGATCTTTTCCGCTTTCGCATGCAATACATATACGTTTCTCTCCTGCCAAACTGTCCCGAATGAATGCTAAGGCGGTTGGTAGAATGCTCTGCAAGAAATGGCTCTGCCCTCTTTTCCCAGCGACCACAGGAATGTACATTTTTCCAGATTTAGGCACGGGTTCGTCTTGCATAGACGAAGTCAAGACGATGAATTCCATATTTTCAGCGTTTACTATGTCAGGAACGCCAGCAATGCTCCCTATGAGAAGGCGACCTCCCACTCTCTTGATCGGGTTCATCGAGTTTGTTGTTTTGTCAAAGTTGCAAGCTGGATGAGGGGCAGAGACTACTATTCTAGAAACAAGACTAGAAAGTTGTGCTCGATCTGCGGCCATAAGGTCGCGGTGATGTTCCCAGAATATTTGAGGAGTCAAGCCCTAAGCAAAAAATGGTTGTAAAATATTGGCCGAACGAGACAAGCCTTACCATTCCCCATAGCTCATGGTCGTCACCTGATCCTTGGATGTAAGCGAACCCACCAGAACGTCTCTCGATTCCCTGTTGAATCTGTTTAGATGCTGATACGCACATGATCGGGAGGAAATGGGGAGACTCCTCTTTAATCGTTGGGAAGGTAGTTGTGGCTGGGGTAATCCATATTGGTCTGAGTGGACAAGGTAGGGTCGGCAGATAGAATGATGAAGCCTAAATCTATGAGTGAGATGCATTGTTGTCTTGAGCTTAAATTGAAATCTTATTTACTACAAGACTATGAGCCCAAGAGTCTAACCTCTGTTCAATTTGGTGGTGCTCTTGCATGCTCACGACTCCGGGAGGGGTGTAGAGCGCCGTGTCCCACTTATTCAGCGGGTTGGTCTTCATAATCTCCGGGTGGAGGATGAGTAGGGCTCTATTTATCACTGCACACCAGATAGGAACTGTCTTCGAAAGAGCATCCGGGATTCGTTTGCCTGACCGGGTGGAATCGACGAGAATGATCCTGCAATATAAGCTCATTTATCAGTCAGGAATACAGCTGTCAGTATGGGAGATTTGACCCATGTTGTTCGATTACAAGTGGGAGCAGATGAAGGTTAGCGCGGCGAAGGTTGAAACTCCAGTTGGAGAAATGACCATCGGTAGATTTGAAGTACGCCGGAATATCGGTTGCCTACAGCTTGTCAAATAGAAAGATATCTCATTGATTTGCTCTCACTCACAATCGCTGGATCTGTATACCAAGCGCCACAACGCAGGTTTGCTATGGGGTTTGCATCAAAGATAATGCAATCTTCGTGCAACTATGACTGCGCACGAATAATGGGAACTCCTGGGTAGGCTTTGTTAACCTGTCGAACAAAAGAAACATCCTCTTCGATTGAGCGAATTCGATTAAAGATGTCCAGGGACTCTTTGCGAAGATATGACAGTGGATTAGAGCTCATCGACGTGGGATTACATAACCCTATTCCCTCTATGACTCTCCAAAGCCTGCCTGTCGAGGTTTGCCATTTAAATCCCTGAAAACATATTGTTTGACATTTGGAATAGATTTTGTATGAATTGCACTTATACGCGTTATCTCCAAGCCTTCCTATCGTTTCAAATTACTTTTTTGGCGTCTTCAAGAACACGTCACCATTTTTCAAGGCGACCTATATCGTAGCTCGCGTCGAAGCTTCTGAAATTTCGGACCCTGGGGCGATCTACTCAAGAGTTTTGCGCTATCCCATCTGTGGCCGCACTGTTTTTAAAAGAATTTGTAGACTCCTCAAGGACTATGAGTCTTCTCCATCATCACCCATTCAGCTTCCTCGAGGACTTTTTCGCTCTCTCCTTCCAGCGAATGGGCGAGATTGGAGCGACCAGGACTATCCTCTTCCTTTCCTTCGAGAAGTATATTACGCTCCTAATTTACCAGTAATAAACGCCGACGCCAATGAAGGTTACGCTCTCACAAAAGCTGTGCATGCTCAGTTCACTCCACTCGTCAAATTTCTTCTCGACAAAGGAGTCTCATCCGACCGCCGCGACGGAATAGCAATCAAGATTGCTATCCGTTCAAAAAACCTCGATATGCTCAAAATGCTCCTAGAAAGGCCTCGGCCACGCAGTGGAAAGATGAAATGCCGAGACAAGGTGTCCTTACATTCGTCCATGATGGGGATTGCCATATCCTCTGGTGCAAGCGACATTGTTGGATATTATCGAGAGAAGGGTGTTGTACCTGACATTCCATCTCTGAGAAGATTGGTAATGTAGTAATTTATTATGTGAATGATTTGTGTCTCAACCTTTGATTGAGGCAAAAATTTGAAATTCGTTCGGATTATGCTTCCTGAGACTTGGAGGAATATACATGCTTTCTGCTCATCGTTGTGAGCTACTTACCCTCTAGTGTAATTTTTTGCCTTGGATCGATTGGGCTTTTTCTGATCTATAGGACGGCCAACTCAATGTGGCTTCGGAGAATGTTTGATTGGGAGCCGAAATATGTAAATGTGAGTACTTAGGATCAGATCATTCATTTATCACGTAAATATCGACGCGATTCATTTAAGCACCAACTTGACTTTTGGATTACACGGATCGCAGAAGAATTGTCCAAACCGTTAGAATTCATTGCATCCATGTTCGAAATGTATGGAAGGCAGTGACAAATTCAAGCAACAAGGCGACCTGGACCAAAGGATGACTTGCATCAGGAGACTGACATTTTCACTAGTCAGGACGACGAATCAGACAGCGACACTGGCGACAACGCTTCCCGCTCATCATATCGACCTCCCGAGGGGTAGAAAATCAAATCCCGAAGTAGAAAATGCCACACCCCGCCGATCTACCCGTGAGGCTTGGGAGATGAGGTGATGGCACAAGTAACGAAGAGCTTGGCCAATATAGCAAAAATCGAAAAGCAAATCAAGGCGATGATTTTTGAGATTGGACTTCAAAAAACGGCACGCGTCAAAACCCAAACTCAGTTGACTGCGGTTCTTGAGCAAGGGCAAACGGATGCAAGGCAGACTGGGGGAGAGAATAAAGGCGGAGATAGAAGTGTAGACGGTATGAATTCTTTTCATTCAATCAGGACAGACGCCTAATATACAGGAACACACAGTCGTGCCTGCGACGGCCTCTGAGGTTAGCAGTACGACCTTTTGAAAACGACAAAAGATCAGAAAAAACCATGGTTGTGGAAGAATTATCCTCGATCGGTGCACATCTGAATGAGTATCTCAATGTTGAGGACCAAACAAAGGTTTCTCAGTTGTTGTGGGATAGGTGTATCGGTTCAAGCCTGGCAGATGGAGGAGGTCATAAAAGGAAGAGGGTAGCAGATACGTTTTGAACATATTTTGGCTCGAAGTCTAGAAGATACCTTGGACAGTCAAAAGCACATTTAATTGTGGAGGCGATGCATATGAAATTAACAAGCCTAGCAACTGGTACCTGCCAATCCTATGATATAGTTATGATAGCGACTCTGAGAGTTTTTAAGTCATTGTGACTGCTTTGCAGCCAAACTAGTGAGGTACCAGTAGTCAGTCTTAGTTATACTTTCTCGACGAAGCGGGAACATAGCTTGCATCGGTCAAATTGGTCAGGAGTGACATGGTAAAGATGCTATCTGTTCTATACATTCTTCCTGTAGGTGAAAGGATAGATATCATCATATAATTAATGTAAAACAACAAGGGAGTGAAGACATCAAGAAACTATTAAAAAAATACTACATTCATAGATGGGGCATTTAGATATCATCGATATCAACCTCACCCTCATCACCAAAATCGAATATGCAATCTCCGTCCTCTTCACCAAAGGTATCCGTCTCATTGATTTTAGCATTTTCGGGGAGTTCGCCGTAGGCTTTTACTGTGGGGCGTAAATCAGGAGAGGGTGAGCATATTTCAGAGTAGAAGACGGAGACTACACGTACGATTACGAGCCTCATCGGCGGTATACTTGACGATGACATCCGCTTTGTCATCTTGGAAATCTCTCAGGGAGAGCAGGACAATATCTCCCTGATTAATCCACACCTAAGACGCACAGCCATTGATGAGACAACTTGCTCGACAGTTTCAACACTTGTGCACACACCTTTTTCCGCATTTTCCCTCGGATGTGAGCTAACCGTTTCTCGCCGTCGAAACATTGTGCTTCTATGCGTCCATTTCCCAACATTTTGGTTACTTGTGCATATTCTTGACCGTCTTCACGGAATACGAGTTCACGCTTGTCATCATCGTTCTCATTCTTTCCACGTCTCCTATTTTTACCACCCTATTGGGCAATTCAGTATTGTGCAATAACTGGATGTTGGTTACCAACCTTTCCTTTATTCTATAGGGTGTAGGTTAATTTTACCGTTGAAGGTGTAAGCAAAGAATCAAGACTCATACTTTTGGCATCTTGCTTGAGTCGGTTGTGAATTCTCCTGCTAGATGTAGCGAGGATAGAAATTTAGTAGTACAAGATGGGTTGAAAGAGACGATGGATCGTTATCAGCGCTCATTTTGTTTACGCAAGTTAGGACTCGGAACCAATAAGGTCGCCGACGATGCAAGATTCATGTGCACTGGTTCGCTTAGGCGAAAATGGTTAAGGTCTTATCAGTGCAATCATTGTAGATGCTTTGGGGCTACCAGTAAAACATTTTTATAGATTGAACGGAAAAGTGGGGAAGGTTTAGATAGTGGCATGACTATTCGGGATCTACTACTAGTAGCAGACAGATTGACGATCGAAAGATAGCTGTAGTCGATACCGTCGACAAGGATCATATATCCAATGACACCCAACCTCACGATGTCAAGACTCAACTAAATTGGCTTTCTTTTTGGTAAACGTGATTAGCTTTTGAGAAGGTGGGGAGGACCGAAAAAAACTTACATAGCCCACGGCTTCAAAATCATATTTGATGCCCGCCTGCGCCAACTTGCGTTTGCGTTCGTTTTGTCGTTTCAACAGACGTTTGGTGGCTCTCATCTGCTCCGATTCTGTACGAGGCTGGACGACGGATTTTAAGTCAAGGTCTGGACAAGAAGGTCAAAGTATAAAGAGCCTTGCTTACCTTGTTGTGTTCTACACGAGCAAGTCGGTCTCTTGGAACAACTCTCCACTTGCGGTTCGCGCCAACCCATAATTCAGGGTGTACCTGATCCTTTGGAATGAGTTTACAGCGCAGAATGTGGCCCATTATGAGGTAGTTATCCATGGTGTCGGCAACGATACGGGCAACCGAGGATGAGTCAAACTCAATGAATCCGTAATGCTTTGATTTGCCAGTCTAGTTGGAAGAAGAAATAGATTAGATAGGATGGATGAAAGATAGGCCGACTGACTTTTTTATTGCGAGAGACACGTAGCCGGGTAACGTTGCCAAATTGTGAAAAGTAAGATTTGAGTTGATCTTCGTAGAAGCCGTGAGGCAGACGTCCAATGAACAAGACCCCACGGTCTTCTGTCTGTGGATAGAATCAACAAGGGATTTAATCAACGAGGAAAGTAGACGGACTAGTTGTCGTTTGGCCTTTTCCAACTTGTGCTTAACAGTAGCATCGTCCTTCGCGATCGTAGGCAGCTTGCTAACATCAAACACTGAAGGTTCGTCATCCATGGCGTCCTCCTCGTCAGAGGAGTCGTCGTCGGTTGAAAACCCGAGTAAATGACCACCATCGTCTTCACCCTCTTCTTCATCCTCGTCCTCTTCAACAGAGGATGACTCCGGTTCTAGAACGAGCCCCTTCGATTTTTTTTTCATCACTGTAACTGATATACTTGTCGAGGATATGGAGGGAGTGGGTGGGGGTTTCGATCCATTTTTCGAGCTTTTTGGCTTTCCTTCAGGTGCGGACTCTGATGGTGTCTTGGGAGCCTTCTTCTCTTTCGCAGCCTTTTTCATCTTGTCTTCCTCGGCTACGTCTTCAGGTGCGACTTCTCTTTCTTTAGACACGGCTTTTGATGCCTTCGCAGATTTTGACGGACCACTCTCGTCCTTCTTGGCCTTTTTCAAAATCATTTTGGACTCCTGAGGTTCGGATACGACTGGTTCATCGTCTACTTCCTGCTTCCGCTTCAATGTTTTGGAAGATTTGGAAGATTCACGTTGGGCTTCAGAAACGACATTTTGTTTCGTCTTCTCTTTTTTTGTCCAGATTTTTGTGGAAACCAGAGGCGCCATTCCCTGTCCAAGATAAGTATCAGAGGAATAGGACAATAAAATTGAAAAGATATATAATCACTGCCGAGATGAGAAGTTCGAAATTTACCCAACTTGGACCAATACACCACAACAAACTCCCTTGGCATGATACCCCGCTTCTGCAATCCACATTTTTTACTACAATCGACAAAGGTGGTCACTCGGGCAGAACTAGACGCTGAAGATGAAGCAAATTCGAAAGATTGTCTGAAAGAGGATTCAAAAACTATCGGACGGCTGCATCGATTACTTGATAATTCTCTCCTTACATGTGAAGTATCGGATATTAGGAGCAGTAAACGTAGGAAAATAGAGGAAAATGACCAGGTAGAAAAAGAACCAGTGCGTATGTGTTTATTCTTAATTCAATTGGATGGAGTCTAATCTATACATAGTGTTTCGGCTGATATCTTCTACGCTACCAGCGTTGCCAGTATCTTTGCAACCTCCACCACCTCCGCCTTCTATGTGCGCGATTCCATCTATGTGCTTTTGTAACTACAATTCATGATCTAGAACTCGAGGGCCTGAGGCAGAAGACAACGAATTACAGGCTGACCGTCGGAGAAAGCGAGCTGAAGCTGCTGCTATCAATGTTGAAGCAGGAATCGGATCAACGCAGGTATATGATTTTGCTTGATGTTTCTTGAACAGGGAGTTGACATAACATAGGTTTTCCCGGACTCCAAGAAATTAATGATCTTGAGAGCTGTAACATCTCTCCCGGACCCCGAACCTCATCTCATGATTGTACAACGCCTGCAACCTCCTCGGAAGACGCGACCTCCGGTTGCTCCATCAGAACTTTTGTGTCATCCATATGCTTCTGGTGTCTCTACCAAGCCTTCACCATTGAATGCAAAGTGTCCAAGTATAGAAGTTTTGCCTGGAAGCTCGCCACGAAAGGGTCGAAGGCGTAGAAGAGGGAAGGAAGCGTTGCGTGCAAGAGAGCGACCTCCACCTCAGTATTACCGACCGAATCCAAGATGGGAGGGGAAGTGCAGGGGATATGGATATGGCTATCCCATGCGTTACATAAAATAAATAGTTTGTTTTGTGATTATCAAATAATAAAAGTTACCACCATGACCTCCACACCTCCTCCATCTAATCTGTTCGCCATCCCTCCTATGCCTCAATTACCTTCACCATCTAGCTCAAGACACCGTGGATCAATTGGCTCTACGTTTTCCTTTGGCCCTCAGCACCTCGTGGACTCATACCTTGACGCTAATTCTAGCACAATTTCAAATTCAGCGCTCGATCCAAATCGTTCAGTGCTGCAAGCATCGCCATTAAGGTCATCACCGCGTCATCACAGAAGAGCAAAATCGAGTACTAGCCGTCATCCCCATCCCCTTGCAAACGACACGACAGACGTATTCCAGGACTCTGAAGATGATGCAGATGATGAGAGCGAGTATGAATGGGGCATGGTCGATCGCCTGAGATTATGGCGCCACGACGCGTTAATGCAACATCTATATGAAACGGCAGCTTTCTGGGGAGATAAGATTCTCAGTTGGACGAGTATGTTCTTTTTCTCCCAACCTCCTATCTGAATCTTGTAAACGCGTCCCTTTTAGATGATCCAAACGATGCTTTCTGGCTGGCACAAACCTATTTTATGACACATCAATACTCTCGTGCTGAACGCTTGCTCACCCGTCCATTCCCGACCACTTCACCCAAAAAACCACAATCTTCCCCACCCGTGGCTAACGGACACACCCCACATTTCCAATCTAGCAAGGGTAAAGGACGCGATTATGACGTTTCACAACTTATGTTATCGATGCCTCGCTTACCTATGGGTCCCGGGGGTATCATTGAAGTTCCTGAAGAAATGCAGGATCGCGTTTCAAGACTTGTTGATATGAGTGTTGCTTGCAGGTACCTCGCGGCGCAGTGTCAAGTTCGGAGCTCGTTATGTCAGTAAGAGTGGCTTTTAATCTTTACTTCAGGTCCGACAAGGAAACTGGGCAGAAGCGACGGAAATGTTGGGAGAAGCTAATCCTTTTCGTGATTCTGGTATGTCTGCATCTGTATCAAGTATGCTTTTTCAATCGAGGTTCATAGGTCGCAGTGGACCTGCCATACCGAACATGGATGGAGGCATCAAAGTAAAGTGTTCATTGTCTTCACAACAACGAGCAGACTAATGGCGCGAATCATAGGTGGAGGCATCCATGTGTCATTTGAGAGGGATTCTTATGCTTAAACTTAATCGCGGAGACCAGGCCAAACAATGCTTCATGGAAGCCCTTGCGCTAGACGTCAAGTGTTATGATGCTTTCGACCAGCTAGTAACGGGAGAAATGATGACTCCAGACGAAGGTTACTCTAGATTCTTCTCTGCTGAAAGACCTCTCTGACCCCTGGATTCAGAATGGGAGTTTGTACAAGGACTAGCATATGCCTCTCAGACGCCACAAGATGCTCAATTTGTCCAGCTCATCTATACCGCTCGACTAAGGAAGTACAAACATGTCACTGAACACGCTCTTACCCGTCAGCGACTGGTGGAGGAATACAATCTTGGAGACAACCCTGATGTTCTGTTTAGTTTCGCGGATGCTCTTTACTCCAATTTCCGCTGGGCAGATTGTTTCACGATAACTTCGAGGTACGCATTTGTTCATCTCTCTGGCCTTTTGAATTTAACGCCAATGATAGGATCCTTGGTCTTGTTTCTATTCACAACCAAACTATGCCCTTGCATATTGCATGCATGTACCATCTTTCTCATCTCCATTCTAAACTCTTTATTTTGGCGCATGAGATGGTCGACCGGGAGCCGGAAAATCCTATTAGCTGGTATGCGGTTGGAGTGTGGTATCTCAGTGGTGGAAAATGGACCCAAGCGCGACAGTATTTCAGGTAAAAATATATCGTCTCCACTGGGTTCTCAAATTGATAACTCGCTTGCAATTAGCAAAACTTCACTCATGGACCCTCGGTTTGGCCCGGCTTGGGTTGCATTTGGTCATACATTTGCATTGGAAGGCGAGCATGACCATGCCGTGACAGCCTATTCAACATGTGCCCGAATGTTCACTGGGTAAGTGTGCCCGTTTTGATTGTTCGACATTTATATCTCTCTCTGACATGGAATAATGAAAGATCACACTTGCCGCTTATGTTCGTGGGAATGGAGCACATCATGCTCTCAAATTACGTTTTAGCAGACGAGGCTTTGGATGCCGCATACTCGATGTGTGATGGTGATCCTTTGCTGATCAATGAACGCGCAGTTATGGCTTACAACCACGGCGAGTAGGTCTGCCTTTGACAAAAGAAATATTCCGGCCGTTCACTATCTTTCAAAATAGATACGAGTTAGCTGCAAGCTTATTCCAAGATGCATTGGATCTTGCTCAAGTCACACAAAGCTCTCAAAAAGGCTGGGCAACGACATACATCAATCTCGGAACCTGTTACCGGAAATTACAGTAAGTAACAACCTGTAACAACCTTTTACCCTGATTCCCCACAATTTACAAAATTTCGTTCTCAGGAGATTAGACGAAGCCCGCGTAACGTATCAAAAAGTGTTGGAGCTTGACTCACGACATTCGATCGCTTTAGGATTCCTCGGGTTGGTGTATCACTTGATGGGGAATCTTGACAAGGCTATAGTCAAATATCACGAGGTATAAGTCATCTAGCCCCTCTATTCCCTTGACTTGTCAACTAACTGTATTCCTCTACCTTTTCAGGCTTTGAGCGTTGACCCTATCAATCCTCACATATTGGAGCTATTAAATGCTGCTCTTGAATCTTCCGTGACAAGTCCTTCTCACCAGGTCATTGATGCTGAATTCAAACATGCCGTGCGATCGCTCAAGTCCAAGTACACGTCCCGGCAGGATAAAGGAAAGGAGAAGGCCCATGGTGATGTATCACCATCAAACAACATCAGCGCCTCGACTTCTGCACCTGATGAGATGAATATAGGCTGAGAAACAATGGGGTTGTGGTACACATCTGCGTGTAATCAATCACATTGTATTCTCATCAATCTAAGTTACAGAGTTAACAGATTCCTATTTTATGGATTCTTCCTCCCATGCTGTAATATCGCTAATGCTAGACTGATAATTTCCGGGTCAGAAAGTGAGATCTCCATATATATATAACGTAACAAAACAACATGCAGAAATATTAATATAAGAGGTATTTGACCGTCCTCATCATGGGTAGAATGCATAGAAGCGGAAAAAAATAAAGTGATCAGCTGCTTGGCTTCTTGGCTAGTTGGACAAAGAAAGGGAAGAGATCAGAGGGAGCAGGACGGTGAGAAGAGCCAAGACTAACCTGCCACAAAAGTATCTTGGTCTTCGTTGGAAAGCTCTTCGAGACTTCGGCCCTTGGTCTCAGGAAGTAGGAGAGTAGAGAAGATACCCGTGAGCATGAAGAGTGCGAAGATTTCCAAGCTGAAAAAACAAAATAAAATAAAATAAAATAAATCAGCGAATGAAAAATCGACACCAAAGGGAATAAGCTTACATGTGCTTGAGGAATTTGTTGGTGCCACCAATGTCCTTAAGTTGACTGAAACCAACTTGGGCAACGATAGCACCAAGTTTGCCACTGGCGGCAGAAATACCGTGAGCAGTTGAACGATATCTCGTTGGGAAGATTTCTCCGGGAATGACGAATGTGGTAACATTGGGTCCGAAGTTCTGGAAGAAATTGGCGAGACAGTAGAGGAACACAAAGGCCTTTTCGCTCCTGCTGTCCCCGTTAAGTTTGTCGAATCCAAAGCCTGGAGAAGAAAAAATTAAAGGAAAAAAAAAAAAAACCTAAGCATGGGGGCAGGCATACCCAGAATGATGAAGAGAATGGTGAGAACGATAAAACCCATTAATTGGATTGGCTTGCGACCCCATGAATCGATGAACAAGAAAGCGACCCAATACCCAGGTATTAAACCTGCGGCGGACAGGATCAAGTTTCCAATTGCAATGGACCTCAGATTCTGGAATATGCCCAAGGTAGGTTGAGTCGTGGAGGGAGGTCCACCGAAACCAATAGCTTGTAGGATAATTCCAGAGTTAAGGCCAAGACCATAGAAGGCGATCTGTAGAGGACGTTGGAATATGCACGGAAATCACAATTGAAACGTACGTCAAGGGCAAACCAGGAATAGGAGGTACCGAACAAAATTTTAAAGTTTTTAAACTGGCCGAAGTGGGCAGTGAAATCTGCCCAGCTGGCTTTGGGCACATTGATGCGTTGGACGGGGGCATCTTCGTCAGTTTGCTTTGCCTTTCCACTCAAGACGTTATCGATATCCGTTGAAGCTTGATCTACGTTACGCTCGATATCCATAGTGAAACGAGGGGTTTCTGGAATGGTGAGACGGAAGTAGAGTGCAACGGTTCCGGGTACACATCCGAGGCCGATCAACAGGCGCCACATTGCATCAACACCGTGGAGATCATTGACTGATGGGGATCCAACGATGGTATCCTTGTAAGCAGCAGTAATAATGAATGCAACTAGAGCAGCGGCTAGAGAGTGGGTTAGGATTGGTATATATATGTGTGTGGGGGGGTTGTTTGTAGTGAGATACGTACTGAAGTTACCCCATCCTTGTGAAGCAAAGACGGCTGTCATCATACGACCACGGATCTTGGTTGAAGCGAATTCCGAGGAAATGACTGCACTTAGAGGGTAATCCCCGCCAATGCCCACGCCCATCTAAGGATGATGGAGTGAGACGAGGGGGAATACGGGGGGGAGGGGGAGGACTTACGATGAAGCGCCAAACAATCAAAGCACCAATAATTTTGACGGCACTGGAATTTCCCGAGAGGGCTTGGGCAAAAGTAGCGATAATGATGATCATGAGCTCAACACCATCTGTGATTGGTTAAATAAGAGGGGGGAAGATAAAGAGTAAAGGCAGGATACATACACATTCTTTTACGACCGACGACATCAGCCAACCAACCAAAGAGCAATTGACCGACGAGGGTTCCAACAGGAGTGGCGACCTTGATACCAAGATCTTGATGTGCGTTGAGAGCGCCACCTAATTAAAGATTGATGAGGAAAGCGAATATTTTATTGAGTGGTAGGACAAGTGCCTACCTTTAGGGGTAGAGTGACCGTAGACATAACCCAACATAGTGGAGGCGAAGTTGATGGCAAAAATATCGTATCTAAGAACATTGTATAGTAGATTGGGCTCGGTAGAAGAAGAAAAAAAAAAGAGAGAAAGGTGTACTTACGCATCGGTGAAAAAACCTACACCGGCGACGATACAAACTTTGGCATGGAACCAACTGAGATAAAAGTCCAAGTGAACAAGCTGGTATTTTTTTATTTTTATTTTTCGATAAGGACGGGACCTACGAGAACTTGGCATTATCGACTTCAGATAAGGCGGCCCTGCGTCGCTCAGCAAGAGCGTGAGGGATGGGCTTCTCGTCTGAGACGGGTGATCCTCGCTCGTGGAAACTAGCCATTTTTACGGAGAAAGGAAGGAGGACGAGGTTCGGGCCATGTATTACAGATCCTTCTGCGCCTTATAAGACAAGTTTAGGATTAAACGTTTGTCACATTTGAGCCAATCACAAGTCCCCGCATGCGCTTTTCCTTCTTTTTTTTACCCCTGAGTCACACGTCACACAACAGCCTTTAAAATGTCTTCCCGACGTCGTGCTTTAGCGCTCTACAAAGATCTGTATAGACTCGGTCGCGATTATCCCGACCCTTCGTTCGTTCTCTGTACAGTTTATAAACTATTGATCTCATAATTATACTAGGTACAAATTTCATGCCAGAATTCGCCAGTTGTTCGAAAGTGAGTTCACGTATCTTTTTTTAAAAAAAATGTTTCTTTCAAATCACTGAATCATACCAACTTAAAGAGAATAAAAACCTCATCAACCAAGAAGAGATCGACAACGCATTCAAGCTCGGTGAATATATCAAGAAAGGTATATCCACCTCTCCGTTTTTTATTTTATTTCCTGATGCTTCTCCCTTAGAAACCCTTGCCCTTTATTCTTTGAGAAAATACAGACATTTGAAACGGATGTACTCATAGTCGGATCAAGACCCACGTTCGATGGCTTACACCCGAGATGATCAGCGTTTTCCGATGATGGTTGACTTGAAAATTCTTCCGGATGAGCCCCCCCGCCCTGTATCGGTCTGCTGATACTTTCTGTCTCAAACGCGCTCCTTCTGGACTTCTCTAATAAATACTAAACTTGTCAAAGGACCCAACATACCTGACAACCATTTAGTAAGCTCAAATTTGGCGTTGGGGTAGGAATCACAAATGCCCGTCTCGGATTTTTCCGGTCATGAGAATATAGATCCCACCCAATCATAATCTTTACCTTCAACCTATCCTTTCTTACATCCAATAAATCTTTCTCTCGTTTCATTAATTGGCGCTGGCGAGGTATTGCGTAACACATATTTACCTGAGTTATTATGCAACGTAGCCAGCTGATGATGACCATGATCATCTCTTGCTGGACGTGGTCTGTATCCCTTTGGGACATAAGCGTGTTCTTTTGTCATCCTGGTCCGGGAGCCGCTGATCAAGAAATGACCCAGCCAGAGGTGTCTATTACGACATGTCCATATGGGCCAGCTCTTATGGCGTCGTTCGAAGTGGCTTTAAGTCAAACAAGGAGACGTGGTGGCTTGACAAGCAATGACAGACACGAAAAAGCGGACTCCGAAATTCGGTGATTATCAAATCAGCTAGCCGAGATACGGTCACGTGAAGGCGATATCGATGAAAGCGAAAAAAATAAAGCCATCCTTTGGGCTGGCAATGACTCACATTCTTCTTGGCAAGGGTACCTTCCACACTCCCCCACACTCAAATAATGTTTCTTGGATTCGTCTTTTCTGGTGGACAAGGGGCTGCCAAGTTTATATATAAATCGATGTTGCCACGTCTTGTCAAAACCCCACACAAAATTACACGGTCCTTCCGGTCCTCTCTGTTCTTCAGTACCTCTCCTATCCCTGCATTTTTATAATGCCAAAAAAGTTGTACCCCCTAGTTGACGTCGGCGGGCCTGCCTATGCGATGGTCGCGTCTAGTCCCACTCTTCGCGAATTCCGATCCCGTTCTCAATTACAATTACTTCTAAGAACGACCGCTGGAAAATCTGGGAAGATATGTTGGAGATGTCTTGGGAAATGTCTCCCGATTCCCCCGAACTTCCCATTCTCGCAATCTTCCTAGGGTGCCTGTGATGGCCGAGATTGGAACTTGTGGTTGAAATTTTAACCACCATTCATTTTGGCAACACGTTCACCCAGAGCACGAACCATTCAACACCGACAAGCAAAGAGTTTAGCGGGGTGTGTTTGTTTATTTATTGCAAGCTTACGGCACTAGCTGACGATGAGACAAGGGAAAACAGGGAATGAAAGTATAAAGTACAGGTTCAAGTAGAAAGGAACAGGCATAGTTGTATACATGCGAAAGAAGAAGCAAGAGTCCAGGTATCCAGGGAAAACTGGTATAAAAGGTTAGAGTCGCGATTCTCGCAGGCTCGATGAATGGCAACTCACACTAACTATGGTCAATAGTCTTTCAATCCTAGTGCGCGAGCTCCGAGCCCAACACTACCTTCCCATCCTTTGAATCGCTCATCCGTCTCGCCAAGATCATATTCATCATCGTCGCTGGTGTACATCCGTCCAATTCCTCTTGAACGAGCCCAAACAGAGATGAACAATATGCGCTTTCGCTTGCGGTTCAAGAAGAACCAGTGAGACGACCATAAAAGAGTGCCCCGACGCTTAAACCGGAGATTCGTGAATACAGGCGACGGAAGGTTGTCAAAGTCAGAATAGTTGATAGCTGCACGAGGTGTAGGTGGAGGGATCTTGGTTGCGCGGGTGTAACCTGTGGGTTTGATCTCATCAATATCGTAATTATCAAACTCAAAGGTGGCGTCCTCGTCACTGGACGAGGCTTCATCGGCGACTGAGGCAACATCATCCTCGTCGTCTGAGAAGTCATTTGCGTGTGGATCGGCATCAATTTCGGGAGTATAAGAGAAGACTTCAGATTCCGCTAGCCCGATCACATCGTCGATGAGGCGAAACAATGTGGGGTGGGTGCCGGAGACGATTGCAGGAGGAGCAAGCGGACTGGGAATTGACCTTTCGTAGGGTGATGAAGAACTGGCTTCGGAGGATGGGAAGAGTTGGGGAGACGTTGGTGGATAAGAGGAATAGGAGCGAGGCGCCGTCGAACCCGCCTTATGAGGTGAGATAAGGGTGTTGCTGAGAGCGTTTAAGATGAGGGCTCCACCTTCTTCTTTGACAAAGTGTGAGGGTCGAACGTCGGAAAACTCATGATCAGGAAATGCGACGTTGAGAGTAGCGATGAGGAGGTAGAGCGTCTTTCGGGAAGCATGTTTGTCTATAGCTCCGAACGGCGTCATTTCGGCCTCTCTATCGAGCGCCAACCACGATGGCAGAGGTGGCGAGTTGGAAACATCTTCCTGGTACGCGGTTTCGAGGGTCTTGAAGAGTTTCTTGTCGCGTTTGATATTTTTGCAGCTATATGCTTCCATGCGAGTATGAACGGAACATTCTGGTCCTTCGTGTGTTAGCGACTGCGCGAGATGAGACAGAGCGGGAATCTCTATATACTTCATGTTGTAGAAAGAGATCTAGACAACGGAGGTATGATAGTATGGAGAGAAACAGGGGTGTGGCTAAGCCTTCATATGTTGTTTGTCTTGTTGTTGACTCTCCTGCCTTTTTGGGAACCCCACGTGGGCGTCAATGGAGAGAGGGGAAAAAAAGAACATATATATATTCAGAGTTCTTGCAATTCCTGTACTTGGGTCAGATCAATCTGTTAAAGATTTCGCAGATTATATGATACGATTTTTTTGAGTTGAAATTGTTTTGAAATTGCTTCAGTTACCAGTACATAATCATGTGACCATAGAAATTTAAAACACGTATCTCGCTGGTGAAAACTATACCACCAACGCCATGCGGAACAAGAGCGTGTTCAATTTCAGGAGGTCTCTTCCTTGTATGGTGCGTCACAACCTTTGGATCTCCCTATATCACTCTTGACTCAAAATATCACGAAACAGAGCTGGTCTCCAAAAAATCTATATAATCTATGGCGACGAACTGTTGGTCCTAATTCTGAAGACATCTTGTTCAAGAAGACTTCAGATTCCACTCTTTTCCAACAGCGCTGGAAATCGAAAGCAGCCGTCCGTGCCTACCATGGGGACTACATCCCTGAAAAGGTTTTTAAGCGATGGTACCTACCTGACAGCTTGCCAGATGTTCGTCCACGTCGACAAATCTTCTCTGGCGACAATTTGGATTTGGAGTTATACGCTCGACGTAGGCTGAAGGAAAAACAGCAAGAAGAAGAAATTGAAGAGAAGGGGTTGGCTCCTGTTGGCAGTTTGATGTTTTCTGAGGTGGAACGGCGGATTGATACAGTCGTGTTTCGATCGTGTTTTGCCCATAGTATATATGAGGCTCGGAGGTTGATAATACATGGGGATGTCATGCTAAATGGAAAGAAGGTCTGCTTGGTCTCTTTACTGGTTTCATCAAAGCTGTTTTGACCCTTTCGTTTCTTTTCAACAGCATACGAATGCTACTACGCGTCTCGCGCCTGGAGATATGATCTCCGTGAACCCAGAAGCAATTCGTTTTTTCAAGCGACCGAACGGAGAATACGACGACATTAACGCCGGCGAAAATAGAATAAAGCTTATAGAAGATAAAGTCGCTGACAAGGGCAAGACCGATGCGGAAGAAACTTCAGAAACCCCTCTTGAACCTCAAACAACGTCCGAGTCGGAACCAAAATTTAAAAGCAAGAACGGCAAACAACCTCTCACGCCGTTCTACTTACCCCCTTACGCTTCTCCATGGCTCTTCATACCTGCCTACATCGAGCCCTCGTTCGCGACCTGTTCAGCCGTCTATGTCCGTCATCCTACTGCACGACCTGGTTATTCTGAGATCCCGACTCCCTATGATGCCGACGGCACTCTTGTTCGATATGCATGGGAGTGGTATGTGCAAAGAAGACCACGTATGAGATCGAAGGGCCAGCTGTCGCGCATGCCAGAGGATAGGACCCAACTACCACCATTGGATATTGGAGATGAGAGAAGGCTTTTGTTGATGGATGTGAAGCCCTCCAGGAAACGCGGGTATCATGTTAAAGATGTACGGGAATACTCTGATTTCGGGAGTCAGTAGTCATATTTAGATAGAAACTTTGTCGCATTTGAAAAGTTGGACTTTATTATATTACACTGACTGTGGGAATTTTATAAACGGCTTCAACTCTCACAACCACCCTCTGGCAGGCACTCTTCAAAAATCTGATCATGGCAGCAAATGCTATTCCAGCTCCCAAACCCGACCACTCATTCACCCGCCGACCTTCCTCATCCAAACTAGCACAGTTCTTCTGGCGAAAAAGGATGTGGTTCGAATCGACATTTGTCCTTTCAATGCTAGAACCTTGGGAGAAGATACTACTGCGTGAGTTTGTTGCCCTTCTCCCCCCTTATTACTAACATATTTGACTTGTTTTATATCGGAAAAACAAAAGTAACAATATTCGCTGTCCTCTTCGTGCTAGTCTCTACTGGTATACTCAAATACTTACCTCATCACTTGGTAGTCATGCGTGGACGAGCTGTGTATTACCTATGGGGCCAGGAAGGTGATGAGAGGCTTTTGTGGCAGTGGATTGGACGGAAGACCGGAGAAGGAGGCGCGAATGCGTTGAACCTCCATAAAGAGCTGTAGTCTAAGACCCACACGGACATGCACGCGTGAAGGATAGGTCTCTGCCATAGTTAGTTTTTTTCCTACCTCGTTTTGTACAACGCTGATTGTCATGTACAACCTTCCTCCTTAGCTTTTCACTATCTGTTGAAACGCAGGCCCCTCCTTTATTGCCTATATTATACCCTAGTACGTCTCTTATCTAATTCGCTTCACTTTCTCGTGTAAAAACTATATATCTTTCATCATTATGCTCTTCTATAGGTACTGTACGACCGCGACTGAACACTCTGTAATTACTTCGAACTTATACCAACCAACCCTTTACAATCCCGTTCTCATGCATGCATTTGAATAAAAATACCCAAGTTGTACCAAATCATGCTACCACGTTTTGCTTGCCTTACTTGAAGCCCGGCTCGGATGGTTATAGCTTCAGATTTAAAACTGTAAACATTTGTGCATACTACGTGCTTGAAGTTTTGTCTCATATGTTAGAAAAAAAGAAAAAAGAAATCAACCTTGCAAGCAAAAGAAAGAGGTGGGACTCGAAGATCGGCGTCACTTGAAGAATAGGTATGTCTCTTGGATTCATAGAAATTTGAACAGTCTCAACGGCGTATTGCTTAGACCGTTGCCTACGGGTATTCAAGTTTCGGCTATGACAATATCCGCACACAATCACGTACTACAACCAGGCACTCTTACCTTGTATACTTCTTTGGACGGTCCTAGTGTCATGCCTAACGATCTCAAAGCCCCCGGATTCAAAGTTAGTCGCTTTGCTCACAAGCTTAATGAACCACTTGAACGCATCCTCTTATTAGGCCTCTGAACTAATTTTAGGTCTAAATGATTCCTTCTCAAAATTCTCCCAGTCAGAGAAGCAATCTCAAATAAAAAAGGTATGTCTTTCCTATTCAAAGTGGTTGAAATGCCAGCAAAACCTCTTCCTTTTCTTCAGGCAAACGGCATCTTTGAGCTTCAAGTGACCAACGACGCCAATGAGACAGTAACATGGACCATTGACTTGAAGAAGACTGGGACCGTGTTTAAGGGCAAGGCCCAGCCTAAAGCCGATGTTACAATTATCCTCTCCGACGAGACTTTGGTGGACCTCGCCAGTGGCAAGGTATCATATTCTACAGTCAATTTCTTACTTGATCTAATCCAAGTCATCGCCATTTCCAGCTGAACGGACAGAAGGCTTTCATGACTGGGAAGCTCAAGACTAGGGGTAACATCATGTTGGCCACAAAGCTTGACAGTGTTCTTAAGGTGCGATGGAGTCTCTTCGTTCATTTATGCCAACAGTCATTGACGTCATTTCGCTTACAGGGCGCTAAAGCAAAACTGTAGAACCGTGTCATATAGCCAGTGCATTCCTCCAATTTATATCTTATATCCTCTTAAAAGGTGAAGGATTCGTGATTGACTAGCGCTCTCCTCCCAAGTTCCAAATCTCAACTTAGTCACTGAAAGAGCAGACCATGAAAGAATGATAAATGATAAGGAGTGGGGTGCACATAAGTATACGCCTATCAACTGAGGCATTCATTAAGAAATCCGAACGATTTATATATAGCCAAATTAGAAGAGGACTAGTCTGAAAATCTACCAAAGAGTTCACCAAATCTATAAAACACGTCCAAAGAGGCCTCGATGCCGACGAGGTGCGGGTTGAGGATCAGCACGAAGAGTTGAAAGGCTATTGAGCTGCTTCATGACCTCTTCGAGTTTATCCTTTCTCTCCTGCAAATCGAGATGCTTCCGTACAGCAGGATTTTCACGTGCAAAGTCCACAATCTCTGTCCTATCGAGATCATACAATAGTCGGGAGTCAATTTCACGAGGGAACTTCAATTGAATCGAAAAATAAGCTAGAGTATAAGATAATTAGAGAACCAAAAATATTACCTGGTAGAAGAATTGATCAAGTAATTCGATGTTGATGAACATGGAGGACGTATATGCAAGTTTGTCGGCGACAACGTTCAGGAATGCTTCTGGACAGAAGACTTCACTTTGAGGACCAGCACGGCATCTCTTAGACTTCAACGCAAGCAGGCGAAGCTTCAAAATGCTTGACCGATCGCTGTACATCATTGCGTGTCGAGCTTGAACAGATTGAATCAGTGTAACCAAAAAACAAAAGAAGAAAGGAAACTCACCATCCATAATTTGTGCAGGGGGGTAACGATATGACTCCAAAGGCATATCGTCTGAATCTTCTTGTTGTCCACCGTCTACGACTTCTAATTGCTTGAGAGATTTCTCCTTTTGCTTCTCCTCCAGGGTCTTGACATAGCCAATCAACCCGTTAAGACGTCTTCCACCCCCTACCTTTTTCTTGATCTCCTTCAATTTCGTTTCACACATGATCAATTCCGTCTCAAAAAGGTTCACAGCCCTTTCCCTTCCTGCCTCCCACTCTCTCGGCTCAACTTCAACGTCGTATTTAAACGGTTTGATGCAGTTTTCGACCTGGTCCGAGGTGACGCCAATGCGATCGCGTAAAATCATATGTGAGAATTGTGTGAGGCGTTCTGCAGCACGAGGGTGGTAATTGAATGGTTCTCCAGAAGCTATCGAGTCGATGAGGCCTCGCAAGCCATCTGCGACGAGAAGTGTTGAATCACGTCCGACGCCGGATTTTGTCAACAGGGAGGATGCAGCTTCTAACTTGTGTCTCCAATACGGTTCCACGTCTTCGGGCTTGAGCTTAGCGTCCGAGGCTAAAACGCTAAGTTCAGGTGCCCGCTTGTCCAACCAATAGAGCTGTTCCAGAACGTCCATAACTTTATCATCGAGCATGGCTTTCAATTTCGCTCTAATAATGGAGCGACGGAACTGTTGTGTGGATTCTTTGAAGCGAAGTTTGAGTGTGTCCATGGTTTCCGCTACATAGGACTCAGCTGTTATTCGTCGGTCATTGTATTGTACTTTAAATTGATAGTTTGCTTCTTCTAGCTCAAGCTGGACAGCGTTGGTGATTCCATGAAGAGACGAAGCCATTGAAGATTCGAGAACCTCCATGAGTCGGCCGCGCAAGGTGTCGGTTCCGACCATCAACGAACTATGACTTCCAAAGACTTCTTTGTGTGATCCAAAATAATCGTTTTCCCCTCGTTGAGCAGTAAGCGCTGTAGCATCGCTGTTAGCTTTTCGTTCATGGGATTTTGCTACTACTCCAACATAACCTAAATGTAGAGGGTAACGATTCCCCGCAATGATCGTTGCGCCTTGTTCGGGAGGGACCAAGTCCATCTTCGTTATAACCCCGATAGTGCGAAGACCCAGAGGATCAACTTTTCGACTAGCTCTCAATGCAGGGGAGTTTGCGAGGTCCACATCGGCGGCACAGACGGCAAGGATGATATTTGGCTCGCGGATATATTTGTCACATAGACCCGCTATTTTCTCTTTCAGAGTTTCTGGTTGGTCGAGGGAGGATATTTGAACGTAACCTGGGAGGTCGATGAGGGTGAGGTCCGGAACGTTCGGGGAGTAAATTCGGAGGTCGATAGGTTCATTTGACACAGCTTCGTTGGCCGGGACGGCGAGGTTGAGGTCAGAGAGGGTACGTTGGATGTCTGTGAAATTTGTAATTTTTCCAATACCAAGGCCCGGGAATTCACCATACTCTAAGGGCGTCTTGCCACCCTTCGGTGGGGTATAGATGAGTGTCAGCTCGATCGGGCGTCGGGTTACCATGTTATTACCCCTACATGATTTAGTCACCAAGAGGATAAAAAGACCAAACAAATTTCATGAAGAACAGACTTTGGTAGAAACTCGTGTCCAACGATTGCTTCCAAGACGGAGCTCTTCCCGGAGCTTTGGCTGCCAATGACGACTATGCTCGGTAATTTGAGCGCGTCACTTTGGTCAATGCTCAAAAGCTTGCTTCTAATTTCGATGAGTTTCCGAGTTAAATGCATAAGACCATTTTGTCGGGCGTCAGCTGCTGCAGAGTCGGTGGAATTGGCCTTTGAGTCTGAGGGAGATGACATCTGGGCAGCAATGAGAGCGGCGATGGCAGCAGCATCCTGTGGATTCCTATTTCGACGGTGTGGTCCCTCTTCTTCACCTTCCTCTCGTTTATCCTCTCTTTTCCTGTTCTCCAGGTTCGCGAAGATGTCCTTCAAAAACTGCGGTGTTTCGACGCCAGGTAGTTCAGGGAACTTGATACCTGACATGCGCGTAGTTACGGCCTTTATTCCATCTGAAGCGGTTTCAAAAGCATCGCTAACAGTATCTTGCGCTGTATTAATCCAGTCCCCAGTTGCCTTTCGCATTTCTGGAGTAACAAGGGTTTAAATTATCTCAAAGAGGGAGGTCATGATGGCAATCTACCTTCAAACTTGTAATTAGCATACCCAAATCCCCCTACACCGACGGTAGCGCCTGCTATAGGAACGCGGAAAGCGCGTGCAACGAATCTCGGGATTGAGGAATAGGAGATGGCACGAATATGCAAGTGCCGAAGGGTAGCATGTGATGGCGTCGTATAACGGCGTCGCAGAGAACCAGAAGCCAAGAAAGTGGTGAACCGACGATGAACCGGTCTTGTAGCCTCAAGCTGTCGCCTTGGATTTTGCAAACCATACGTCCTTTGTGAGTGCAAACTGGAATATATTCGTCGTTTGAAAAAGGACAGCATGACTGAAAGAGACAAGCCTGCTTGCTTGCTTACATACATTTCTGTATCTCCTACATCCATGTCAACCCCGCCTCCCCAAGGTTTTTATGTCCCTGCAGTCCTCTTTTTCGATGAAAATGAGGATCTCCATATACCATGCATTCAAGCTCATGTTTTGCGACTTGCTCAAGTCAGCTTCGCAATACAATGTACTCTCTTTTTTCTTCCTTAACCTCATCTATAGGGAGGTGTAACCGGGATCTTGGTTCAAGGATCCAATGGCGAGGCCCAGCACCTGTCAGTCGGCTGTAGTCTCTTCTCGTCGTCCGATCTCAAACCACTACTCTAGATCGCACGAAGAACGCAAGCAGGCGATCTCATTGACCCGCAAAACCCTTGATGAGAATGGATTCGCAAACGTTCTTGTAATAGCGGGCACAGGTGCACAATCTACACGAGAAACAAAGAAGCTCTGCGTCGATGCTAAAGACGCTGGAGCATCTCATGTTCTTGTTCTTACACCCTCTACATGGCCTCCTCAGATGACTGTAGACAACATCTTACGATTCCATCGCGAAGTAAGCCGTTACTTGGATATCCGCTTTGCAATCTGAATGATACCTTATTCAGGTTGCAGACGCGTCCCCGATTCCCACTATGATATACAATTTCCCTACCGTCACTGCCGGTCAAGATCTTGACTCAGATATTATCGCAACCCTGGCAGAACACCCAAATATTGTTGGAACCAAGCTTTCTTGTGGAAACATTGGAAAACTGCAACGTCTCACTTCCCGCTTTTCTTCATTTGAATTCGCCGTTTTTGCTGGACGCACAGATACCTATCTTTACGGTCTGCTCGCAGGTAGCGCAGGAACCATTGCTGCCTTGGTAAACTTGCTTCCTAAGTTACACCGACAACTCTACGAGCTATACCAGGAAGGGAACATCGAAACAGCCATGGCTCTCCAAGCCAAGCTAGGTCATGGAGATTGGGCTGCTTCCAAAGTTGGCGGCATAGCCGGAATCAAGGCAGTTGTCTCCAAGAATTTTGGATACGGAGAACCTCACGTTCGTGGACCATTGAAAGCAGTTAATCCGGACCATCTGGAAGAACACAAGTATTATAAAACCCTTGCAGATCTAATAGCCATCGAGAAATCCATTTAAACCTTTCGTGAGCCCATGCTTCCCGGAAATCTAGAATGATTTTATACACACTCACAATGCATGCGCACGTACAAGTAAGAATGCCGCTCCCAAGGGCCAAAATGCGCATGTTAATGCTCTTGACTTCTGCTTCAATACTTCATGCACTGCCACTACTACAAAAGACGACGAAATATCAGCTACGCCGGTGTTTGCCTGTCACCTCACCTTACGCAAAGTATACCTTGGCGTGAAATGGTGGGAGGTCCCCAATGAAGGATCTGTAACTCGCACAATCCGGCCACTTTTGGACTTAAGCCCTGACTGTGTATCGGTTTTTCAGAAATCCTCCCCGCTGTCCTGCGGTCTTCTAGAAGAGGCTTTTGTTTTCCCAGAGATCAAGCTACACTGTCATATCAAGATTCAAGTGCTTGAAGTCTAGTGGATGTCGGATTTTATTTGCCGACCTAAATGTGCGTTTATTGATCCTAGTTAACTTCATAAAAGGATTGTAGATCGACGCATAGTCCAAAAAGCTACGTTCCTTTGAATCAATGACATATGTCCAAAGTTAAGCCGGTGAATAGTGTTTCGGGCAGCCTCTTTAAGCTGATTTCCAAAGAGTATTTATCTTGCACTCTGGGGGGGATGGAGATGATGGCACATATTTCGGCATAGGCATGAAATGGCTCGCCGATATCGGCGATTGTTGGAAGACGCATAAGGGCTTCGGAGGAGCCATCACATTGGAAACGATATTGACATAAAACGGAACGATTGCAGCTTTTGTAAATTGTTCGACAACAAGTAACGGGTCGAAAACCGCCCGAGTCGAGGCTGTCGATCAAAAGGTCCAATTTCCCGACGTTGACAAGCAATAGCTTAAAATTCCGGACCAAGAAGTTGTTAATTACGATGTAGGAAATTACTATGTATTATTTCCTGCACCAAGGCAAAGGGACTGGCATGTTAGCGAACATGTAGATCTTCATATATTGGAAATAATGATCAAAGATTTCAAGAGGAAATACCGAGATCATGGGAGTATGAGCAATTTTGTAGGTTGTTTAACAGGGGCGAATTCGGCGAATTTGCCGACTGACTTAAGTTGTAAACCAAGTGCTGGCACTCACGCAATCTATAACCTAAATTTAAAGCCTATTCATTGAGAGAATATCTTAAGCAAATTTCATAAAGTCTGTGTTAATGCAAGTGATATTGATATTGGACCATTTGGATATATAGCCCAGCTGGAAACGACGATACATTTTTAATTAAGCGCCGTTCGAGCCTTGCGGTAAGTCAATGTACAAGCTTAAAGCAGCATTAAATCTTTTATTACTTAAATAACTTTTTTATGCCTTACGCTTCAAGCCTTAAGTTTTCCCAGAAGCTTGAAGTGAGCCAAGACTCAAGATGGGCCTTACGCGCTTAAGCCTTAGGTTATATATTATGAAACAAACTACATACCTGGACGCTGGGCGCTTAAATCGGGTTTCTGCCACTCTACCTCTTGACTACAAGTAAACTGCCGGTACACACTACTACTTCAACTAAGTATCAATACGATTGTTGAACGTTGATCTGTCACGGTGACCTAAGACCCTAAGCCAAATTTCATCGACTTAAAATTTGCTTTATGGTGCACTTCAACTTTTTGTTTCAAGTCATTCGTGAGATTCACCCCTATAACTCCAAACTTCGAGAATCTGGAGTCAGAAGAAAAGTACATGTGATTTATTAGAGTGCGATGGGCCCACAATGCATTATTTAGATTTAAATTCAGGATAATCATAAATCGCCAAACCTAATAAATATCCATATTTGAGCATATACGACGAAAAAAAAAGTAGGCCAACTCACCTGTCAGGCATGAAAACGGGAGCAAGTAAACTCCACATATACAAGGCCATACAAACCCAACCAGAAACTACCCTCATCCACATGGCGACTTCTGAACGGCCGATATACACATCATTGTTTGGATTGGCCTGGGCCGAGATAGGGTGATGGGAGACAACGTTCCTGAATCAAGGATGTAGGTCAAATGGACGATGCCAATGGCACGAGAGGAACACATACCAATCAGTCAGTAGCATCGCTACATACATCGCTGCAATGGCAAAGATGAAGTGGAACCATGAATACTGCAGCAGGTATTTGTAAATCAAGAGCTGGCGTTAATAATCAAGAAACTAACATTATATCGCGTCCCTGTCCGTTCGTCGTCGCGAGTTTCTTTATCGATCTCGTCGTCGTCGTCATCGTCTTCATCATTAAGCGCAGATGCAGGAATGGCACTATTGAAGATTTTAGCGTGGGAATGTCCAAGAGAAACCACTATACTGACCCAGCTTCAACAGCAGCCAACAAAGCCTGGTATCGAGGTGATGGAATCTTTCCAGGTTGAGAATTGACGACGCCAAGTTCGGAATTATCCTCGTCAGCTGGGAGCTGAATGCGCGACTTCTTCCCTTTCCCAACCAATGCACGGCTTTGAGTAGCTGCACGTGTCGTAGAATAGGCGATTGCCAGGAATGTGAAAATACCACCAAGGATAATGACTGAATTTCGACTTGTCTTGCCGTCTCTTAGAGGATTGCATTGCTTTGTCTCGTGAACGTGATTGCTGAGTGCGGAAACAATTAGGTAGGTACAGTAAGCAGCAACCATGGAGGACTGCGCAAGACCGGAGCGAGGATTAGATTCTTGAACGACGGGGTGAACACTCATGATTGTGATAATGATGCACAGGGCAAGGTTGAAGGAGATGAAGAATTGATTGAGTGTGCATCCTGATCCTGAGAAATAGGCGTATAGGAGGCTGGTGAGGGTGATGGTGAAGGCGTACATGATAGCAGTGGATCCAATGAGAACCCATTGCCAGAAATTGGATGATGAGTTTTCCCAGTTTTCAAGGCAAGTTTCCGACCATGAGTGAGCAAAGTCAACCAATAGAACGAGGCCGAGTAGGATGAATATCGTTGCGCCAACGAGAGATACATAGTTGCCCCAAAACATAAAGAATTCATTTGGAATGGTGAAGGAGACGCCGACGAGGACCAACCAAAGGAGAACCTTAGGCCCCCACCACCTGATGGAAGTTATCAACAGAAAAGCGGTAAATTGGAGGAGACAAAAATTCCTCACCCATTCTGGATAGCAGCTCGTTTATCTCGAGTATCTTGAATACCAATCAGGGAGGCGCTAAGAATGAGGTGGAATAAGGAAAGTGCAAAGCAGATTCGATGAACCTGGCAATGACGATGTCAATTCCAACAATCAAGAAGGATCATGAAAACGATACACACTGCTAGCACGCCATAGCACTTTTCTCCCGAACATTCCATCTTGATATAATCAAAGCTCCATTTCTGTATGAGCTTTATGGCGGCATCCGTTTTCATAACCCATGCAAGAATAGAATTGAGTGAGAATATAATCTGAAAGGCGTTTAGTTTCAGATTGAATGTACCACAAGAGATACCATACAGCAAATCCAACACGAGTTGCAATGGAGGAATTGCAGTTACATGACTTAAAAAACATGGAAGCTGCGGTCGTTCGTGAGCCAACTTTACGATTAAGACTGTCTGGGACTGACCCGCAGTTGAAGTAAAGCAAAAGGCTAGTCCAGCGAGGCATGAGGTTGCAACTGTACCGAGTCCTCCAGCAAGAGGTAAGGACAATAGTAAACCCATTGTGTTGTTATAAAGCTGAGGAGGATGATTACAGTCACCAGTGACCCAGGTGGTCATTTACCCATCACGTGATATAATTCAGGCCAACGCGTCTGTTGGGTTGATCTTTAACTTGAACCACTATGTCATGTAAGCTCTACAAATTTACTCCTTTAAAGCAAACCGATACGATTTTATAGACAAATCTACAGTTGCTCGACTCCGAGATTGTCTTAAGCTTCAGAACAACACTGCATGCTTTAACGTTCTTGTAGTTAGTACACAACGCGTCGATCGCTGGTCCATCTGACGGTTTGATTAGGGCAACATCTCAGAAGTTGGGGGGAAGCATTTCGACTTTGCCACTCCTGCATCGCATCAAAAGGATGCTCTTGTAGCAATTGGGGAAGAAGCAAGTTTGCATCTCATTTTCTCACCTTTCAGATGCTCATTGCCTACCAATAAAGATCAAGGAATTATATCCAGACATATTCTCAGATGAAGACAGTGACAAGCGAGTTGCTATTGCTGTAAAAATTGCCATGCATAAACACAACGCGAAGAGACGGCATCTCAAGCAGAAAGGACAATTGCCGCCTCAAAAGAAAGCGGGAAATCCTGCCTTTAAATCGGTTAGAGAATAAAGGGATTATTTATGCCTGGATCCCGCTGATATTCCATTTTCTAACAGGTCTCAAAGAAACCAAACATCAGACGCTCGCTTTCTGCCCCGAAGCAGGTCTCTGACAAACGAGATATAAACCAAGCCCCAATAGATGCTACGAAACATACGACGGATAAAATATCTAGCAAGAGGAAAAAGACCCCCGACGTCCGACGCTCTCTCCTGGCCTCAACACCGGGCTGCTACCAACAAGATAAAGATCAAGCTCCAATGGATGTCACAACACACTTGACAGAGATAGTTTCTGACAAGGTCAAAGATATCCCTGACATTCTTTCAACCCCACCGCAGTGCTTCAACGAACAAGATGAAAATCAAAATCCGATGGATGTTACAACGCATGCAACGGACAAAGCCTCTGGCAAGATGAAAGCCGAAAAGATTCTTAACAACCGGTGGTCGTCTTTAGTCCCAACGCACGAAAAGGACAAAGACCAAGCTCCAATAAACGTCACAATGCATACGAGGGACAAATCTTCTGACAGGAAGAAAGCCAAAATGCCTCTTCTCGAAAGGATGGCATTAAATCTGGCCTCAATTGCAAGCACACCATCCGCCCCCAATATGTTTGCATCCCCCAGCCTTAGGGACCATGCTTCTCAACCCTCAGGGAGTGTATCATCACCGTTCTCCCAGCCTAGAAAAGGTGTATTGTTTGTCCCGCACGTCTCTAACTCTCAACTACAACTCAATAACACCCCCTCCCGGCCTTGGAGCACTATCGGTGATCCATGTTCTGAGCATTCTTCAGTATCTATGTCTCATCCCACCTCTGCCGATACTTCTGGCAACCTCTCGACTTCTATAGGTAGCTCAATGCACGGCGGATCCGTGGTATCGCAAAGCGACAAGAGTACATCCGTGCACCACTTCCTCGAGGCGTGTGTACCGTCGATGAGTTACCTGTTGCCACAGTTCATTGACTATGGATGCACCCACGAAGGGTTTTTGTTAGCGGCGTCGTTGTGGCCTCCTGAAAAAATTAGAAAATTCCTGGAGGACGTGGTAACTGGTCCTGAGGGGCGATTGATTTCTCCCATGGAACAAATGGTTCTGGAGAACCATCTTACGGAATATTTCAAGGCTTGAAGTATTAGGCCGATATACTGATCTATGTTACTCAATGTACAACAACATTATGCGAAACTTATGAACAGGATAACCAGAGTAATTAAGCACAGCTGGTAAGAAGAAGACAATAGTGATATGAGAATTTAAAGCAGAGAGGGTGTGAAGATGGGCATCGTCGTGGTCGTACTTACGTGATGGCAGCCATCCCAATCACCGTCTTCACTGGCTTCCTCGGGGCTGGCAAGACCTCGATAATCCTCTCAATCCTCCCTCGCCTCCCTCAAAACTACAATGTTGTTCTTCTTAAGAACGAATTTGGCGATGTCCAAGTCGATAGTAAACTCGCTCAGCAGTCGTCTCTCACAGCAGTCTCCGAAATCTTGAATGGTTGCATGTAAATCTCTTGTCAATATTCTTATCTCTTTCGCGGCCCAACCTTATTATCTAGGTGTTGCGTACTCGTGGGCCAGATGCAGACAGCTCTCTTGGAGATTCGTGGTATGTATACCTAATTGACCCAACGCACCTCAACGCAATCATAAACATCCAACTAGATAAATTTCGTCCAGATCGTATTATCATCGAGTGCTCGCAAGTATCTCTTTCCCATTGATCAACTCCAATCGCTCACAACGATCTATGTCAGAGGTTCAGCATTTCCTGCTACGTTAGCCTTTCAAATCCGGCAGCTTGAGCATGACACTCGCGATTTTATCCTCGATGCCATCGTCACCGTCGTCGACGCTGAAAACTTTGTCGGTTACGAAGACACATCCCCAACCGCAAAGATGCAAGCCAGCTACTCTGATATCATCCTCATTGTAGGTTTTTTTTGCCTCCCATTTTTATCCAAAAATGTCTTGATCATCCATCGTTTAGAACAAATGGGAACACGTCTCTGAGCGCGCTTTGGACATTGTTATGGACCACCTTCATACCCTCAACGATGTGACGCCCAAAATAAAATGTCAGGGCGGGAATGGTGTCGTTCCCAATCTCATCTTTGGTCTGCAATCCAAGCTCTTCTTATTATCTGACTCGGAAAAGAAAGAATCGGGGGTCGAACACGATGAAGTTGAGACTGTGACAGTATGTCGAGGAGGAAAGCGCAGTTCTGATAAAGGAATAGGAAAAGAGATATTAATAGAAGCGCTGCACACCTTATCGCCAGAGTGCATCTGGCGCGCCAAAGGATTTGTCAAGTTGAGCGATGGGGGATGGTTGATCGTGAACTGGGCATTTGGTCGATACGAATTGAAGGACTTTTCCGGTGTAGATATGACTGGCGTAGTGCGAATGACGGTAATGGGCAGTCGAGGAGAGGTACGAGGACCAGCAGGCAAGTTTGCCCAGAGTTTAGGCAGTGTGCTTAGTCAGCACGATATGGATAATCACATGGAGGAATGCGATTAATGATTCAACGCCCATGTACCAATCATGTTCTCTTACGCTTTCTCAACCGGTACTACATTTTATTTTATTTTCACTTTTATTGCTTATATTTGCTCATTATAAACAGCTAGTACTTACTTTCATCTTCCTGTCGATGAAGAAGAAGACCAAGACATCGAAAATTATCAACGGAAATACCTCACCTGGGTTGCAGAGCCCTCCGATTCATCTACCCGAACACTCCCCTTATCGCCACCCATTAAAAATCACGATACAGACGAGAGGGACAACTCGGTCGTTAAAACAGTTTTATCTAACAACGACCTCTACCAGATTCTAGGTGTCTCCAAGCAGCCAACTCTAGATAAATTGTCTCTCAGGCGCGCTTATCTTTCGCGGAGCAAAGCATGTCACCCAGAGTAAGTTCCCTATTTTTTGTGATAATTTTTTCCCTCACGTTTTTAGCAAATTTCCGGGTAACCCCGACGCCACTCACGCTTTTCAAAAGGTTGCCGTAGCCTACGATGTCCTCAGCAAACCCACACTAAGGAGATTGTATGATAACCGGTCCCCGTCGTCAAATTTTGATGTATTTGCGACCAGACCTATGGGTCACGCAGAAGAAACTTTCAGAGGCGTCATCCTTGGTGTTTTCAACGATTTTCTTGACGGTGATCTAGAGGTCATCAGAACCCTCTTGAGTCAGTGTCCGACAATTGTCTTAAGCATAGGTGATGCTGATTTCTTCCTCTTTAGCTGCCGTAAATGACATCAACCCCTCTATCAAACTTGGTGAAGAGGGTATTAATTCTGTGCTTGGAACTCTGCAAGCCATTCGAGAACGCGCTTTAAGTGAGTAAGCCCTTTTCTTTTGATTTTTTGCCACTAATTTTTATCTCAAACAGCTTGCCGTACATGTATCTACGCTCTCCACGCTGAACTCACCCGATTACTAGAGTTGCAGCATGCCTTTCGGGAGTTATCTTACTTTGATATCGTGGGTCGCTTCCGACTGACCATCCAACTCACGAGAATCACACTCAGCCTTCCAATTGCACTGGAAAAGGCTTTACAGGAACAGCATGCGTTCTACTTTGGAACAATGTGTTCCGGAGACGGCCTCTGCGAGGACAACGAAAGAGAGAAAATGAAGGAACGGCTATTCGTCCCGCGACATGTTACACTGCTGATACGGGGTGTGGATATTGCGCTAGAGAAAATGGAGAGAATACTCAAGTGAACCAACGGGTCATTTTTTCCCCACCTGCTTGCTGCCCTCTGTCACCGGCTCGTCTTTCCGTCGGTGAAGTTGCTTCACTTACGTTGGCCGCCACCATCATTTACCCCCGCAATGCCCCATCCGACTCTACGCACTCCATATATCCTATTGCACATAGTCAAAAATCTATATCTGCCCATCCTCGGTCTCGGCATCAAACTAGAAATGCCACTACACGCGTTCCACCCACAACAATCACTGCCACCGTCACACAATCCCTTTTTCTTCCTCTCCTTTTGATCATGCTCATCGTCGACCTTCACTACACTAGACCTTTTTTCTTCCTCTCTTGCTGTCCCGCTCATCTGCCATAGACAATGCATGTATGTACCACTGCTTCCATCTCCCTTCTACACGTATCCATCGTAGGCCAAAATTGTAGGAATTGATTTTATTACAGTATCAAGAAGGCTGTTGTACTGGTATATATGATCGATGGATCTCATTTTGAGTACTTGCTAGGTCAAACGTGACTTTCAAGTCCTCAATGCAACGTGTCCGAGAGAGAGAATGATGAGGCCTCAGTAAAGTTCAATATCAATAGACGGTCCATGTCCGAAGAAATGATTGCTCATCCTTTACATCGCTCCAGAGGTATGAGATTGTTAAGCGTACATGCATTGTATGATCTGACAACCCGAGGAGGAGCAGGGCATGATCATACATCCGCCGGACAACACGACAAATAGAGTCTCGAACCTTGTGGTATTTTGCGTGCTTTCAAGCAGGATTGAAATTTGATTAGTTTGAACTAGCATGGAACTGAGGCAAGTCCGGCGGCTACTGTAAAGTACATTCGGATAAAGAAATAGGGTTTGGGCGAGCTCCACCATGCATGGTCCATCATAGAGTAGGAGAGAAGGGCGAATGGCGAAGAATGTATTGAAAAAAATCTGGGACATATACAATACGCAAAAGAGGTTGGCAATTGACAAACCGAAAACTAACTATGGGACACAGTCATTACATACGGGGAGGTGTCAGGGCTGAATGAGATTTGAGACCATAGATAAACTATAGAACATTGATTTAATCAGGGCTGCGATACGGAGTATCCTGGGATGTTCCGCGAAGCAGGCTAATCAACAGGTAAGAGATGATTAGCAAGTCGCTTTTTTTGAAAAATTACTGTACAGCACATACCACATTGATCCAAACCACGTCCTGCGCTGGAACATTATGTGAAACATCTCTTTCTTCCGACATATGTGAAGGTCGTGCACCAAAACTTTCCTGCGCCGCCGCTGCCACTCTCAAGAGTTGACTGTAGTCTGGTGGTTGTCCACTGCCTGAGGCGGTAGTTCCGCTTGCGTTGGAACCTGCGACTGGAGCTGTAGTGATTGCGCTCACTCGTGCCTCTGGGAAGAAAGGGTAGAAGAGAGTGGTAGGCACATCGGCCAAGTGTTTACCAGGAGGGGTAGTTCCACTGCTGTTAGATCTGTTTAAAGCACCACTGGCGCCATTAAGTGATCTTTGGTGGGGGTTGTAGACAGGCCCGGTAGTTGTCGTTGGAGTGTATGTTAATGGCGTCGAAGACATGACGGGAGTGTTGTGTTGAGATTTCAGTACAGGCGACATCTGTTCGTCCCATTCTGGTTCACTGAGCAGAATTGGGATGGCTGCTGGAGTGATGGTATGTAAACTAACGCCCATAATATGTTCCACGAGTTTGGCAATGAGTGGATGACCGCCGTTGGCATCTTTACGCTCCCAGCGCCAGCGGAAGCGGGGAAGCATGTCCAGAGCAAGCCAAACATCTTCCAATGCGATATGGGCTGGAAGACATTCAACTCCGGATATATGTCCATACAGGATTACCATCGCAGAGATATGAAGAGGAATTGGAGACGTGAAGAAAGCGATATCGGGGAAACGGATAAGCTGGCTGTGTACGATGATAACGTTGTGAGACGCTATGATAGCTGAGAAACGAAAACAAACAAATAAATATTTTCTGCAAGACATAGATAGATATTTATCCGTACCGTCAACAAGAGCTTTGTGTTTTTGTGGATATGAAAGTTCCTTGGAGCTGAATAAAGCTCTCAACATCAGGATACGGGCGATGCCAATCTTCAAAAGCGTAAGGCCCTCGTCTTCTGAGATATCTTGCACCAACTTGGTCCTCTTCTCTACAAGCCAATCATCTGTTCCGTCGAAGTAATACTTGTATCTTTCTGGCAGCCTGCGTCTGAATTCCACCATGCTCTTAATTATTCTTGTCGCGTTGCGCATGATAGTATCTCCAGCCTGCCTGGTAGGAGCATATAGAGAGTTTACAATGTCAGCCTGGAAATCAGCAACAGGCATCGAGAGTTCAAAATGCTCCGAAAATTCCGCAAAACGGACATTCTTCGGACGAGAGGGATGAGGGGTGTTTGAATCAGAAGGCGAAATAGCCAAAGGTCGTCCGAGGAGTATGGATGTCCCACGATCGTGAATTAAGATTATAGCCCACAGCCGGATCCGGAGCTGACTTTCTTCTTCGGTGAAAATGGGTTGATTTGTCGCTGGAGAGAACTGAGTGGTTGGGTCATGATGGAAGCCAAGTTCGATGGCTAAGCGAACTTGGCTTCCTACAAGACGCCAAAGGGTTCGGCCTTGACGCTACAGATAACAAATTAAGCGACGAATGTGGGGTGAGACTAGTTTATCGGTTACCTCGATATAAAGATACCAGTGTAATAGGATCAGTGCTTGCAAGCTTGAAATAGAGACGCGGAGATCAGGCTTAACAGACAAAGCTCGCTCAAAGAATTCATCGTGTGCAGGCCAATCAGAAGGCATCAACTTCTTGGTCACCTCCGCCCCAAGGTGCTGCATGGTTTCGCTTTTGTTGTTGTCTAAATCGGCCTTGACCGCTCGATGATTGAGTTCGCTGAGAGTGCCAAGCGCAAATACCATGTAGATGCTAAGGACGTTGCCGGGATCATGGAATTTAGTGACTCCTTCATAGAGATCATTCAAGATTTTTTCGAAATCCTTTCGGGAGAAGACAGGGCGATGGACATTCAGTCGCGTGAAATATATCTCTAGTATGTATTGCGCCATCTTGCGATTCTTCGGTAACCACACATCGACGGTTGAAGATCTTGATACGGGGCCATAAAGTGAAAGTGTATTTGACGCGCCACCAGGGGGTGCATTACGATGAAAGGATAAGGTGGTCCATTGCGATGCGTCGCGAACATCAAGTGCCTCAATCTTGGGGAGAGCACCGGGAGCGACCGTGACGTCTTCACTTGTAGCATCCAACTTAAGCCCAGAAGTGATGGCCGGTGAAACACCGAAATTCTTTGCAAGAGCTCGGGCACTTGACATATCGTGGCCATTGGGATCAGTGCCTTTAGTAACAGGGACCGTGCGCATGATGGGCGGAGACATTGGAGTCGAAGGCTGAGAAACAGATGGACCTTGCTCGGGTGGTGGTGGATGATGCATTATTGGAGGAGGATATGATGTTACACTTGGTGGAAATGGTTGGGGAATATGGGATTGGTAAGGACCAGGGGGTGGCTGCATAGGCACATATGGGGAAGGGCCGTACATCATACCGTGAGGTGGGAAAGGTGAAGGCATCATATGGGGACCAGGAGGAGGATACATGGGCGGATATCCTTTGGGTTGGGGTGGACCTACATCGTTCCTAAAAGGTCTCATACCATCCATCTGGAAGGCTGGACTCGGATCGCCTGGCATAATGGTGGCGGCATCGATACCTTCCTGGCGGAGGAAGTCAGGAAGATTCTCCAGAGTAAAGCCTGGAATTCGTTTCTTAATAAGAACTTCACATTGAGCGAGCTGATTTTCAAGGTGCTCGGTGTGACCTCTTGGAGTAAGTGTCTGACGATGCCTGTCCTCTTGATGACAGGCAGTGCCAGCCGTTGTACAAGCTGTGCATTTGGGATGTTTGGAATCGCACTAATGGAGGACAGAAAGTGAGAAATGTGAAGCATTGATGGAAATTGCCGTCGGTGTCGCCCGACGGGACTTGCCTTTATTTTCTTGCTCCTGCATCTCGCACACGCCTCGTGCGAGCGTCGAAGTCGGCGTGGCTCAGACGGTGATGGGGCATCATCACCATTTCCGTCCCCTTTTCTTCTTCTTTTCACAGAATTTTGAGTGGGCAAGGCGGGTTGTTGCTGTTGCTGTTCCTGTTGCTGTTGAAGTTGAAGATGCTGATTGGGATCCATCTGTAAAACGGACTGTAGAGAGGACGGCGGAGGAATATTGTTTTGTGGTGTGAATTGTGTTGGTAGCATAATAAAGAACGATGGGCGCAGTGTTCCTGTGCTTAATCGATGCTTCAGCACAGCCAGAGACAGTGAGCAGGTTGTTTGGTCCTGCTTGGCATTTCTTGTTCTAGTTATGAATTACATAATATTGATTCCTTGTTTGTCCACTACGACAATGAATCCTCCAAGACCCACTCGTTTATCATTTCCCCCCTGCGATGCCTCAGTGTACACCATGGACACTCTTGACGACGAGGAGCACGATAGGCGTACAGATAGATCTTCACTTCTTTCACCAATCACTCCAGATTATGGAACTACATTTCCTCGCTCATCCTCAGCTCCTTCATCTCGCAAAATCATCTTCAATGCGGTCCTCAAGATGGGTTGCATATTTCTTCTCAGTACTGCCGCTCTTGGTGCAACGCTCTGGCTGGCTTTGCCTACGCTTGATCAGTAAGACATTGATTAAATAATGCTCTTATCCTTCAGGATTGATAACCTAAATAGGGTTGACCGTCCGCTTTTGCGCATTCCTAAATCCTTCCAACAATTACAGGATCTTAATGGACTGTTGAAGAAATATCGTGATATATATCCATATCGGATATTCATATGTTATGTGACCACCTACTTGTTGTACGTTGGATTGTCACCTCGTGATTGCTCCGTCCTGTGCTAAACCTGACAAACACAGCCTTCAAGCATTTTCTCTTCCAGGGTCCATGTATCTATCCATCCTTGGAGGTGCTGTTTGGGGGGTTGCACGAGCGCTTCCATTGGCATGCTGCTGCGTTGCAACCGGGGCAACTCTGTGCTACCTCATTTCTGCTGCCCTTGGCCCCGCGCTTCTCACGCTCCCTAAATGGAAAGCTAAGCTCGATAAATGGGCGACCAAAATTCGAGATAACAAGGAGAACCTGATATCTTTTCTGATCATACTGCGTATTGCTCCCCTTCCACCACACTGGGTAGTCAATATTGTCTGTCCCCACGTTGGTATTGGCATAGTTCCGTTTTGGATTAGCACTTTTCTGGGGATCATTGGCGTCACTGTAATACACACGACGATCGGTGGAGGATTGGATGAGATGACGAGTGCAGACGATTTCCACCTGATCAGTTGGCGGAATTTCTTCGGGCTTGCTGCGGTTGTCGTGGGTGTCATGATTCCTGTTGGTTTGCGGTATTGGTTCCGAAGAGAGGTGGATAGTGTTGCTGATGTTGAACACGGGTCGGAAGTTTTGGAGGAAGAAAGCGGGGTTGAAGACTCGGATCGAATCTTGGCTGTTGGACCGAGAAGATTTATTGGGAAGAAGACCTTGTATAACTCTGAGTCTGAAGACGACGATGACGGGGATGTTATTCTAGAGGCTGGTCCTAGATGAATTGTAAAAGTATAATAGAAAAAGAAAAGAAATTTATATAATAAAAAAAAAGAATAAAAGTTATTGATGTCAACTCCCGCAAACATGGCAAAGGTTGTCAGCCACCTAGCCTGCGAGTATCTGCTTTCGCTCCCACCACCACAACAACGACCATTCCTCTTCCTCATCGTCCCCGTCGTTCCCGCCACCATTCTGCATACAAGTCTCGCTCTACCCAACATCCTTGTCCACCGTGGCAAGGCTATCCGCCCTCTCTATTTCCACCCTCTATCACACCGTCTTACAGCGGATAATGGCAGATCGCCTTTCCCAATACCCAATGAACTTCAATAACAACATGCTTCAACAGCAACAGCTTCAGCAGCAACAATCATCTCAGCAGCACCAGGATTCGCATTCAAATTTACCTCCCGGCGCACTCGACCAGGCCATGATATGGCAGATGCAGATGCAGCAGCAGCAGTTCAGACCTCATGGCGCCGTAGAGATGAACTCTCCTACTCCTGCTCAGGTCAGAATCCCCCTTCTTTTCTCTCCATCTTTCCGATCGCAACTGCCGTCGTCGTGGGAGCCTGCCCTCACTCAGACCGTTTCCTTCACTCTTTTCTTTCGTCTTGTTTCGCTCTTCATTCCACTGTATTTTTTTCTCTAGTGCCCTAATCATGTTTATTCTCATTTTTAGCTTGCGGATTTGATGAAACGGACTCAAGGTATGAACCGCGCCCATGCTGCTCAACTACAGCAACAGCTCGGCCAGCAGCAGCAGCAGTCCTTTGCTCTTGGTGTTGGTATGCCCCAAATGAATGGCGGCGGGTCTTCTGTCTTAGGTGGTGCAAGTCAACAACAGCCTTTTCATGATTCATCGTCCAACCATGCTCAGACTCCCCATATGCCCCCTGGCTTTCCTAGCATGGGTGGCATGGCCAATGGAAATGTAAATACCCCTGCCTCGCTCCAGCAGCGCAGGCAGCTTGGGTTGATAGGAATGGCTCAAAATCAACAACCTCAAAACGGCCCTGTCAATTTCAACAAGTTCAACCAACAACAGCAACAAATTCGTGAACAACAACAGCTTCGTGAACGAGAGCAACATCATCAGCAACAGCATCAACAGTTCCAAGCTGCAGCAATGAACCATTCCTCGCCTGGCGATATCTTCTCTTCTCCCGGAATGTCGAACGAAGCGATACGTCGTCCTTCTCCTCATCCGGTCAACATTCAATCAAATCCTAACATGGCTCAAGTTCCTTCGTCACAATCCGGGAATATTGTCACGCCTGCGTCCAATGGAGGTCGTATCGTTATACCCCTTCATGATTTGTCCAACCGCGCCATGTCGGTTCGACATAATATTACCCAAATTGAAGGTCAAATGACTAGCATGGGTCAACAACTTAATGCTAGTAGAGGCACACCGCAGGAAGCACCACTGTTGCAGAGATTGAAGGATCTAAATGTAGAGCTGGCCAAATCAAGAGAATATCTACAAAAGTTGATGGGCATGGCCACTTATTCGTGCGTATTCAACTAATTCTCTCTTATTTTTACCCGAAGCTCATTGACTTTTACAGAAAACAACTTGGCGGAAACGCTTTGCAAGCTGGCGGAGGTCCCAACCCAGGCCAGCCTTCCTGGATGTCCCACTCTGGTGTTTCTCAATCCTTCGAACAGAACGTCCAAGCGGCTCGTAACGCAACCGGACAGGTTCAAGGTCAACACCAGCAACAGCAGCAGCCGAATGTTATCCAGCCGAGTCCTTCGCTGTCTCAAGCACAATCCCAAGGCAATCACCTAGGCTTCGTTCCGCCGCGATCTGGACCAACTCCCCAGCAGCAAGGCCAGCCAGGTTCTCAGCACCCTCCCGGTTCTTTTAACTTGCCGGCTAACGCTATGGGCACTCCATTTTCGTTTCCCGCAAACGGCACGCCATCGACCGGTTCGGGCCCTTCCCCTCTCATCCAACCAAATAGACCACAAGGGGGCAACCTCAACTTCGGAAAAGGCCAGAACCACAGCATCAGTCCTCTTGACAAGACACGATTTGACTTCACATATAAAAACTTTTGTCAACGAAAGAGTCTCAAACTTGATCAGCGCCTTCTCACCATAGACAGCCAGGCAATTGATTTGCACGCCTTGCATGTCCAAGTACTTTCTGAGGGTGGATCAAAAAACGTTAGTCCAATTATTTTTTTCAATCAAATCATATCTAATAGGTCGCTTTGATAGATCGAGGATAAAGACATGTGGAATATCATTGGCGCACGTCTGGGCTTTGTTCAGTTCCATAGGACAGAGAACGAGCCCGCGAAATCTGGGCCCGGAGTTGCTCAACAGCTGGCACACATTTACAAGGAATATCTCCTCCAGTTCGATGGCTTCTATGTGAGCCAGATACTGGAGCAAAGAATGAAAATGCAGCAGGCAAATGCAAGCTTCCAAGCGCAAATGGCTGCATTCAACTGGTCTCCTCAACAGATGCAAGCTGTTATCGCCTTATCCCATATGTCGACGCAGGACCTGCATGCCCAAAACGTACCAGAAAAAATGATTCAATTCGTGGAAAATCACCGTGCAAGCCTCCAACGGACGCACCAGGATCAGAAAAATTTCCAACGAACACTGCGAGGTGTCAATCCCAGTCCGTCCCAGGGAGGCTCACAGCCATCAGAGCAGGGCAGGCCATCAGTTCCCGGTGCTCCAGGTATCGGACCGTCCAACTCATTTGCAGGCGCTCCTACGCAACACAACGTCGCTCTTACAATAGCCGCTCGCCAACAATTTCTGCAGCAGCAGCAACAACAACAGTTTCAAAATACGGCGAATATAATGCAAGGACGACCACCTCAGCAAGGGGGTCCGCAACTACAACAGTCTCCCTTACCAGCACGCCCAAACAGCCAAGCTATAGCTAATGCCGAAAGTCTCATCGCAAAATATAAGCATGAATATACCACATCGAGTATGTTTTCCATCGTATACATAAGTCATCTGAATTTATATTTCAATTAGATATTCCAGCCATGCAGACCGTTGATGTTCCAGTTGATCAACGCGCTGAGTACAATCGAATTCTGGAACAATTATTCCGCCAGTGTCAGGATACGGACCAGAGACTTGGTATGATCTATGTGCTTCTCAAGCAAGACGATGGCCTCCAGAAATTGATTTCCATCGTAAGTCGAAATTAGATCCTAGTCTATCCCCCGTCTCATTACCAATGTAGATATGTACTGTCCAGCACCAGCGGTCGTTGTTGTCAACTGCTAACAACCCACGTTTCATCATCGGTCTCGACACCATTCGAAACATGGCATCCGAGCTGCAGCGCACTACAGACATGTTCACAAGCATGGTACATGCTATGATGTCCAGTCATCGACCGTTGCATCATACACCCCAGCAACAGGCTCAACCTCAGCAGCTGATCCAGCCGTCTCAAGCACATCAAATGCAGCAGCAACAAATCGTCAATAACAATCTCTTGACCGCGTCTAATACGATGATTCCGGCACCTGATATGCTTCCTCATCTTCGCCCTCCCGTTCCTCAGCAACAGCCGACTTCAGGTTCTCTTCTACAGCAGCAGCAACAACAACAACAACAACAACAGAATCTCGGTTCCTCGGTTCGTCCTCCAGTCCCAGCTCCGCCCCTCAAGGTTCAGAGAAAAACCCAACAGTCCTCAAGTACCGCCGCTGTATCTACCCCTTCTCCAGCCGCAGCTACTCCCGTCGCCAGTGCGCCAACGCCTACTGCTGTAGCATCATCACCGCCAGCATTAAAATCTCCAAAAGGCAAAGCATCAGGGAAGCCGAAGCCAACTACTGGCCCTACTAAGAGACGAGTGTCCAGAGTTGTTGCTCCCCCAGTTCCGTCTGTACCTGTTGAGCTGGTTCAGCCATCTCCTTCCGCTAGCAACCGTAACATGAAGCGACCTCGCGACGACGACACCTCGGGCGTCGCCGACGTAGCAGGCGGGCCTAGTGGGTCTATTTCTACTGTGGCCAATGAACCCTCGCCGCCAAAACGTATCAAAACGGAATGGGAGTCACCTCCTAGCGAGGCTCTGAGAAAGAAAAATGAGGCCATTGACAGCATAAAGACTGAAGAGGATGCCAGCAGTTTTCTGGAGCAGATGACCGCCGAACTCATCAAGATGGCTGCAAATGGTGAAGGCCAGGAATCACTGTCTTCGGATATTTCAGACACTTTGGAAATGATCTTGAAAGGCTACGGACCCATCCCTGATACCGTGGATATTTCTGGCGCCATGTCATTAGGGGAGTCTAGTACTGCGCGGGAACTATCCCCACCACCAGCTCCGCTGATGGATGCTTTTGATGAATTTTTTGATTTTTCACTTGGAACGGTAGATGACGATGAGAACAACTCCAAGGCTCCTACACCAGATTTGGTCTCATCCTCGTCGACGAATCCAAGTCCAGAGTCCAACCATGAAGCTGATGCGTCGAATCATGCCCTCTCATCATCGTCTGCCATGGATATGAAAACGGAAGAACTACCTGATCTTTTGAGACTCGGACCGTGGAAGGAAATTGACCATGGAGAAGCCACCTATTACAACCCAACTACGGAGTGGAAATGGGATAGTCTTATGCCCTCGCATGACCAACCCTGGGCAATTTTTAATTCATAAACCTGTTTTATTTTCATTACATCTGTTGTTTCTTTTATTCTTACCTTCGCTCTCATTTTAATCTTTCTTCTATTTTTAGTTTATCTCATTCAACAGCCTTTCCCTGGAATCAGATTGTTGCCTTGTGTTTCTCTGTGTTTCTACGTCTATCTATCCGTTGTATAGCTGCTGTATATGTAGTCCTACTGTTGTTTTACTTGCTATCGATTTCTTGTCCACACAGCAAAGATAATTCATTATCCTATATAACCACGGCTGAGCTCCTGTTACTGATGCAAGAGTCAGTCGGAATTGACCTAACAAAAGTCTGTTGTGAGGTTGAAGGCATATATGGGTAGAAGGTTTGTACCATTTGGCTACTTTTATTTTCATTATTCCCCCCTACAAAATAATGAGGATGAAATAAAGATGGATTTAACCCTGTCCCATCCTGTCCCATTCTGTCCCTATCCAGTCAAAATTACTGCAGTCAATAACCTAGACCATGCTGTAAACTGGAAAAGGCATCCCAACAACTTCGGTATTGAGCTCGTCGAGGAAAAGCCCCCCCACCCCATCCCGCGATACCCATTGCATGTCGCGCGTTCCAACGGGCTGGACATCTCACGAGGAGGGTACACCACTTCTTCCATCTATATCAAAAAAGTACCCAGTGGGGGCAAGAAGGCACCAGGCATTTATTCCGTGACCCGGGGTAGGAGGCCGTAAAAAAATAAATTTTGGAGGTCAAATTTCAAGTATTATCATGTACAGAACCTCTGAGGGCACATGCTCTGCTTTTAATAATATAAACATCTCCCATCCACCTGCCAAGTTTCTACCTTCTGCATGGGTGCAGGAGTTCTACTGAATGCTATAGATGGGGCCTGGCAATTCTCTGCCAATTTAAACTCCGACACTTTCACCAACAAATGGCACAGGTGTGGATCTCCCTCCACACAACAATTCAAGTATAATTTATATAGGGAAATATGTCTGCATTGATAAAAATAAAAAATTCTTGGGAGTGGAATTTTTTAAAACGGCCCTATTCTTCCAATATGGCATTCTGCTCCACGATATTTCAATATTGAAGAGGTTTAGAAAAATTCTGCTCCCAAGAAATTAATTAAAAGTATCAAAAGTAGTGATATCCATCTTTTTTTGACAAGAAATGGTTGTGTGGAAGCCAAACGACACACTTGAATCTTCGACAGCATTTCTGTGTCTTAAAAAGGAAATCCGACGCAATCGACATGATTTTGCTTATGCATAATGTGAAATTTTGCCTCTTATCTCTGCTTGTTCCCTCCTCTGTTGGAGATGCCTCGACGCTCCCCCCAACAGTGGTCTCACAGTCTAAATAATCTGCATAAAGTTAATGTGCAGGACCGCGAAAACCAAGACCCACGTAGCTTACCCACTTCTTCAGTGCAGACGGAACTTGCCAAGCAGCGAGCACGTGCAGATGACAATGCACGTAAATATTGAAACAAGGCTCATGAGGCACTTCATGCCAAGACTACCTGAGACCTTCTTCGTGCTGAAAAAGCCCGTATCTACAATGCAGCACGTGCCAGGATCAGCCATGTACTGAAGCAAAAACAGCTTGCAATAGCGAAGGCACTAGAAAAGGTGGAGGCAGCCCCAAATGAGAAATATATGAAGCACAAGGGTGTAATTCAGGATGAGTGTTGGGAGATGCTGCGATTTTCAGGCTCTGAATGTGCCAGTGGAGAAATTGAATGAAGTAATTCATATTGTTGGAAGGGGATTTGGATTTGAGATCAATGACAAGGACAATGTGAGTGCACGTACAGTTGGGCGAGTGATGAAAGAAGGTGGTATAGCAGCTGAGATGCAGATTGTTCATGAGATTGAGACTGCTAAAGGTATGAATCTGTCTGACCATAACTTGAAACTTGAATGTTTCAACTGTTAGGGGACGCTCCACATCCTCCAATGTTTCCTCCGATATTTCTCCATCACCTCTGTATATTCCTCCTCATCGTCGCCAGCCCAAGACGGAGTGCACTCGCGGCTCCGATACCGGAGTCCGATGATCACGTGACGTAACATTCCTATCACTGTTTCACCATTCTCCATCTTTTT